>JAEAME010000156.1_pt1 | contig 88522 bp, 66 predicted proteins | sample 8958731 | NCBI WGS metagenome assembly JAEAME01 (sample SAMN16933194, study PRJNA681113) | bioreactor sludge metagenome | isolation source: anerobic bioreactor sludge (Control) | place: India:Bengaluru | collected 2018-10-24
GGCGTATCGCCTTGCCGGGATTGGCTCCGGCGGTGCAAATATAAAAAAAAAGCTGGATTGTAGGGGGAGCGTGAAAAAATGATGCAAGTTTTCTCCCTTTGCCCTTTCCCGCAGGTGTGGCATCTGTTTACGCCGGGCCTGAAGAAAGGATCGACCGGGGCATCGGCCGGCGGGGCAGAAAACGGAATGACGGAAGGGTGGGGAGGTGCCGGGAAATTATCGGCATTCCGGTGCCGGAGAACGGAAAAATTTTCCAAATTTGGGGAGCTGAACTGTTGCTGAAATTGGAACCATATGAATGAGAAAAAAGTTGCCGTGGTCCCACGCGCCCTGGTGGTGCCCTTCGTCCTGATCACCTCCTGTTTTGCCCTGTGGGGCTTTGCCAACGACATCACCAATCCGATGGTGAAGGCTTTTTCACGGATTCTGATGATGAGCAATTTTGAGGGATCGCTGGTGCAGTTTGCCTTTTACGGAGGTTATTTTGCCATGGCTTTTCCTGCTGCTTTGTTTATCAAGCGTTTTTCCTACAAGGCGGGCATCCTGGTGGGGTTGGGTCTTTATGCGGCGGGTGCCCTGTTTTTTATCCCCGCCAGCCTTTCCATGCTGTTCTGGCCGTTCCTGCTGGCCTATTTCATACTGACCTGCGGGTTGTCGTTCCTCGAGACGAGCGCCAATCCCTATATTCTTTCGATGGGGCCGGAAGAGACGGCCACGCAGCGGCTGAACCTGGCCCAGGCTTTTAATCCGATGGGGTCGCTGCTGGGGATGTTTACCGCGCAGCAGGTGATTCTGGCGAAGCTGCATTCTGCCACTGCCGCGGAAAGGGCGGCCATGCCGCAGGAATTGCTCGCCCAGGTGACTGCCTCGGACCTGCGGATCATCCGGTACCCCTATGTGGTCATTGCTTTTGTCATCCTGGCGGTACTGGCAGTAATTGCTGTTTCCCGGCTGCCGCGCAATGAAGACCAGGACCATGACATCCATTTCATGGTGACGGTGCGCAGGCTGCTGAAGCATAAAAGGTATTACGAAGGGGTCATCGCCCAGTTTTTTTATGTGGGAGTCCAGATTATGGTGTGGACCTTCATCATTCACTATGCTACCGGCGAGCTGGGACTCAGTGAGACGCAGGCACAGGGTTACAACATCGTGGCCATGGTACTGTTCGTTACCAGCCGTTTCATCTGCACCTTCCTGCTGAAATTCATCTCTCCCGGGAAATTGCTGATGGCGCTGGCCATCGGCGGGATGGGCGCCACGCTGGGGGCTATCTTTCTTCAGGGCATGGCGGGCCTCTACTCGCTGGTGGCCATCTCAGCCTGCATGTCGCTGATGTTCCCCACCATCTATGGCATTGCCCTGCGGGGACTTGGCGGCGATGCCAAGATCGGCGCCGCCGGACTGATCATGGCCATCCTGGGGGGATCGGTCATGCCTCCCCTGATGGGATCGGTCATCGACCTGGGCCGGGTAATGGATTTTTCGGCAACCCGCTTTGCCTTTTTCCTGCCGCTGCTCTGCTTCGTGGTTATCGCCCTGTATGGCTTCCGAAGCTTCACCGTGCACATGCGGAAAACGGCGCAGGGCTGAACCCCTGGAGAAGAAGCCTGAACCGCCCAGACCCCTTTTCCCTATAGGATCTGCAGGTGCTTATGGTCCGTGATCTTTTCGCAATAATGGCACCTGAGGGCTACCGGAGCCTTTGAAACCACTGAAAAACGGGTGGTTACCAGCTCGTGGTTGGTAATGCACTTGGGGTTGAAACACTTCACAATGCCCGTAATCTCCGCAGGAATCTCCACCACCCGTTTTTCGGTCACCGCATATTCCTCTATAATGTTCAGCTTGGCATGGGGGGCGATCAGAGCGATCTTGTTGATCTCATCGTTTTCGAAAAATTTCCCTGAAACCTTGATGATCGCCTTTTTCCCCAGCTTTTCGCTGTCGAGGTTGGTGCCGAAGGTGATCTGGTTTTCGATCCTGTCGAGCCCCAGGATGGTGATCACGTCGAACAGGCTTCGGGCAGGAATGTGGTCGATCACCGTCCCGTTGCGGATCGCACTGACCTGCAGTTTGGTTTTTTTTGAGCCGTTTTCTTCCATGGTGCCGCTTATTGAAGGTTCAGGGTATGGGCGATGATCGCCTCCCTGGTATAGATGCCGTTGAGGGCCTGTTCGAAATAGTAGGCTTTCGCGTTTTTGTCGACGTCGGGGTGGATCTCGTTCACGCGGGGCAGGGGATGAAGCACCCGCATGGTGGGCTTGGTGTTTTCCAGCATTTTTTCGCGCAGGATGTATACGTTCCTGACCTTTTCGTACTCGATGGGATCGGAAAAGCGCTCCTTCTGCACCCGGGTCATATAAATGATGTCGGCGGCGCTGATGATGTCGGTGAATTCGCGGTGCTCGTAATAGCGGATCCCCCTGTCACGGAGGTGGATCTTGTATTCTTCGGGCATCAGCAGTTCGTCGGGAGCGATGAAATTAAACACGGGTCCGGCGAATTCCGACATGGCCATCAGCAGCGAATGGACCGTTCTGCCGTACTTCAGGTCGCCCACCATGAAAATGTTCAGGTTGTCGAGGGTCCCCTGGGTTTTAAGGATGGAATAGAGGTCGAGGAGCGTCTGGGTGGGATGCTGGTTGGCGCCATCGCCCGCGTTGATTACCGGCACCTTCGACACCTCAGCGGCAAATCGGGCGGCTCCTTCAAGGGGGTGCCGCATAACGATCAGATCGGCATAGTTGGCTACCATGCGGATGGTGTCGTACAGGGTCTCTCCCTTGGTGACACTCGAACTGTTTACATCTGAAAAACCGATGATCCGGCCTCCCAGCCGGCTGATGGCGGTTTCAAAGCTGAGCCGGGTGCGGGTGCTGGGTTCAAAAAACAGGGAGGCCACCACCCTCCCTTTCAGCAGGTCCTGGTTGGGCTCTCTTTCAAAGGCTGCTGCGAGCTCCATGATCCGCAGATACTCCGCTTTCGTGTAATCGGTGATCGAAATCAGGTCCTTCTTCATGCTCCTTCCGTTGAATGGTACGGCAAAAAAAAACCAACAGACCGTTTACGGAGTGTTGGTTCGGAAGCCGGAGAAACCGCTGTCTTCCGGCGAAAACCTCTGTCTTGTCAAAAGGAAACAATCTGGTCCGCCAGGATATGGAAAAAAAACGTTAAGGTTGTTGCAATTTCCCGGAAATGGAACAATGGTCGGATCCAGATTGTTTCGCATGCCATAAAGATAGCAATAAATCCCCCTTATCTCTTTCTGACTTTTCAGCAAATTATCAACACAGAGGCTTCGGGGAGGCGGCTGCAGGTTCTCCTGAACTGTTGAAAGCATCGTTTATTGCTGCGGGAAAGAAAGGAAGGCGACGCCCGGGATTGACTCCAGCAATTCGCGGACACGGGGAATATCGGCCAGCCTGACGGCCATTTCAAGGCGGCAGCTTTCGTATTGCTGCAGCGACCGCTGGGTGAGGTTTTCTGCTTTCAGGATTTTCATAACCCGGGGAAGGGCTTCGTAAGGAAATGCGAGCGTCAGGGTTTCCTCGCTGATCCGGGTTTCAACGACGGCATGCCGGATGGCATCGGCGGCCGCTTCCCGGTAAGCATTGATCAGTCCGCTGACCCCGAGCAGGGTGCCCCCGAAATAACGCACCACCACCAGCAGCACCTGGGTGAGCCCGTGTTTCTCAAGCTGCCCCAGGATGGGCTTTCCCGCGGTGGAGGAGGGTTCCCCGTCGTCGTTGGCCCTCGACCGGACCGTATCGGTGCCCAGCCGCCAGGCATAGCAGTGATGGCGGGCCCCATGATGTTCCTTGCGCAGCAGTGCCAGAAGAGCGCTTATTTCCGCTTCGTCGCCGGCGGGATACAGGTAGGAGATGAAACGGCTCCCTTTGTCCTTGAAGAGTCCTCCGGCTGGGGCTGCAACCGTTTTCCAGGTGTCGCTCATCATCGATGGATTTTCGGCCGGGCAGGTCGTCGGATTGCCGCTTTGGGGAGAGCGCTTACCGGTCCCGGCGCGGAGCCCGCCGGATGGCCGCTCCGGTGGATTACATTTTCAGCTTTTTCTCAATCTCATCGACATACAACCTGAAATTCTTGTCGGTCTCCCTCAGGTTGAGAACCGTCTTGCAGGCATGCAACACCGTCGCATGGTCCTTGTTGCCGATTTGCGCCCCGATGCTGGCCAGTGAAAACTTGGTCATGTTTTTCGAAAAATACATGGTGAGCTGGCGGGCCTGCACCACCTCCCGCTTGCGCGTTTTGGCCTGGATCGAGTCGACAGGAAGGTTGAAATAGTCGCACACCACTTTGCTGATGTATTCGATCGAGAGCTCCCGCTTTGAATTTTTTACCAGCTTGTTGATGATTTTGCTGGCCAGGTCGAGGGTGATCTCCTTTTTATTGAGCATCGACTGCGCCAGCAGCGAAACCAGCGCACCCTCCAGTTCCCGGATGTTGTCGGTGATGTGCGAGGCGATGTATTCCAGAATCTCATCGGTCAGTACGATGCCATCCTTGTGCACCTTCCGCCGGAGGATCTCCATGCGCGTTTCGAAATCAGGGGCCGTGAGATCGGCGGTAAGCCCCCACTTGAAGCGCGAAAGAAGCCGCTGTTCCATTCCCTTCAACTCGATCGGCGGCTTGTCGGAGGTGAGGATCAGCTGCCTGCCCGTCTGATGCAGGTGGTTGAAAATGTGAAAGAAGGTCTCCTGCGTTTTTTCTTTACCGGCAAACTCATGGACATCGTCCAGAATGAGAATATCGATCATCTGGTAAAAGTTCAGGAAATCGTTCCGGTTGTTGTTCCGTGTCGACTCGGTGAACTGGGTTTGAAACTTATTGGCATTCACGTAAAGAACCACTTTGTCGGGATAACGCTCCTTGGCTTCGATACCGATGGCCTGCGCCAGGTGGGTTTTGCCCAATCCGGAGTTGCCGTAAATCATCAGGGGGTTGAAAGCGGTGCCTCCCGGATTGTGTGCCACCGCATACCCGGCGCTCCGGCCCAGACGGTTGCATTCCCCCTCCACAAAATTGTCGAAAGTGTTCTCGGGTTTCAGCTGCGGATCAATCTGCAGCTTCTGGATGCCGGGGATGACAAATGGATTCTTGATGGCCAGCTTGTCTTCATTGCTGAAGGGGACTGTCAGCGGTTTGTTCTGCAAACGCGTGTTGTTGTTGGTGGGATAGTTGACCGTGTAGGGAGCCTCGCCTGCATGATTCCCCATAACCACGTTGTACTCCAGTTTCGACCCGCTCCCCAGCACCATCCGGATGGTTTTCCGAAGAATGTCGATGAACTGTTCTTCAAGGTATTCATAAAAGAAAGCACTCGGAACCTGGATTGTTAGAACCCTGTTTTCGAGCTTCAGGGGTACAATGGGCTCAAACCATGTTTTGAAACTGCTCACCGGAACGTTGTCGCGGATGATGCGAAGACAGCTATCCCAGGCAGTCCTGTGCTCACTCTTCATAGTTTGACGGCAGGATTATCAGATTGAACAAAAATTCCCTTAACGATTTTTTTCCCAAACAAAATTTGTGAAAAAAAAGTAGAAAAAAAACTGTTTTTCGCTTGTTTTTTTCTAAAGAATTATACGGCTTTCAATTTCAGGTGTTTAAATTTCAAGTATATTCCCAGAGTCCTAATTGGTTGAAAATGAGACATATAGGTTATAAGGATTTGATTGTGAAGTATATATCGGACAGAAGAAGGCCTGCTTCGGAGCGATTCAGAGTGAAGCGGGGTTCCTTTTACTGTTTAAGCCGCCGGATGGCTCTTTCAAGGGGAATTATTTTACCGTCCCGGAAGGCTTGGATGGATGCATCGGGAAACCTCCTGCGGGCGGCGAAAAGTTTCTTCTCGGCCGAGGCGTAATCGGCGAAATCCCCTGCATAGTATGCGTATTCTCCATCCGGTTCCTGCTCTTCGACGGGGACGAGTTCTTCAAATCCGGGGGTTTCGGGAGGCAGTGGCTGGGAAGCGGTAAGCAGGTGCACCCTGAAGGTAATTCCTTTACCGGTGCCGGAGGCCGTGCCGGCGGTGGAAAGGTACACCTCTTTACCCAGGTTGACAGCCGAAAAGCTGAGGTACCGGCGGGGGTTGTTCCGGATGTCGGCGACCAGCGTTTCCAGCTGACCCGCAATTCCGGCCACCTGGTAATAAAGCTCATCGTCGTTGAAAAGCAGTCCGGCCGTGCTCCCTCCGCTGTTCAGCTTTGCCAGCAGCGATTCAAGAGAACGGACCGACTGAGACAGATTTTCCATGACGGGCTGGTAGGGGGTGGCAGCCAAAGTGTCGCTGAAACGGGAGAGATTGCGGATGACATTGTCGAACTGCTCTGAATTGTTCTTCAGGGTTCCGCTGAAATTTTCCAGGTTGCCGATCAGGTTTCCCATGCTGGCCTTTCGCTGGGAGACCAGCTCCTGCAGATCCCCACTGGTTTTTTCAAGACTGTAGATGGTTTGGTTGATGTTCTCGAAGCTTTCCGACAGATTCCGCCGTGCCTCCTCGTTGAAGAAGACCGTGAGCACGGTGATGGCCGAATCAAGGGTGGACAGCAGTTCCTCGGCCTTCCTTTTGAGAGGGAGCACCTGCAGACTCACCTGTTCCTTGAGGTCTGATTCCACCTCCCCGGGGATGGTGTCGCCCGGGGCAAAATATTGATTGCCGGGGGCATACACCAGCTTGACCGAACGGGTGCCCATGATGTCGCTGCTTACGATGCGGGCTACCGACAATACCGGAAGCCTGAAGTTGTCGTCGATCATCAGGGTGACGATCAGATCGCCGCTGCGGTCGGCGGCAAACCGGATGTTCCTGACGCTTCCCACCCTGTATCCGTTTACCACCACGGGGCTCGATTCCTGGAGCCCGTCGACCCGCTCATACCTGCAGTAATAATAGTTAACCGGCTTGAAAAAGTCGTGGCCTTTCAGATAGCTTAATCCCCAGACCAGTGCTGTGATGGCAAAAACCACCAGGAAACCCAGCTTTACATATTTTGACAATTTCAACATGGAAGGAAATTTTTGGTAAAGTTACCAAAAAAGGGGGCGATTATTTCAGATCTTCCATTTTCAGGGGCCGGGGCAGGCCCTTTTCCACCACCACAGGAAAGGCATCGGGGAATCTGGGTTTGAGCCGCTGGCGGGCCGCCAGAGCCTGACGGCCTGTGGCATAACGCCCGATGAAGTATTTATGATAGGGGGCAACTTTCATATGAATTATGCCCGGTTCTCCTTTGAAACGGGAGGGTACGGGGTCGATATAGGCTGTGGAAGCGCTGACCTGTACGGAGTACCAGGTGTTTTCGGTTGCTGCCGTCTCTTTCGCTGCGCCGTTGGTGGCCGGGGTGGCGGGCCCGGGGGTGTCTGCGGATTGAGGAGCATTTGGCTGCCGGCTTAAGGTCTCGGCAGTGGCTTCTGTTCGGGGATAGTAGGGCTGCTGTCCGGTTGATCCTGCCGTTACTTCCGTCGGTTTCTCCTTTCCCGTCATGGCAAGACTGAAGTTGCTTCTTTCATCGATCGCCTGCTTGTATCCCGAAAATGCCCGGAATAAAGCCTCTGCCATTTGTTCCTTGCCGTTTTCTGATACCAGCAGGGTTCTTTCCGCCGGATTGCTGATAAACCCCACTTCCACCAGCACCGCAGGCATGGAGGTTTGCCGGAGAACCAGGAACCCGGCCTGCTTTACCCCGCGGTTTGTCAGCTTCATCCTTCCGGTCAGCTCCTGCTGAACCCGGGCCGCCAGGTCGATGCTCTGGTTCTGGTATTCAGCCTGCAGATTCTCGAACATGATGTAAGACTCGGTTTCGTTGGGATTGAAACCCTCGTAGTTGGTGCTGTAGTCCTCTTCGAGCAGTATGACGGCGTTTTCCTTTTTGGCCACTTCGAGATTCTCCTGGCTCCTGTGAAGTCCCAGGGTGAAGGTTTCGGCTCCCCGCACCGAGGTCTGCGCCACACAGTTGGCGTGCAGCGAAATGAACAGGTCGGCTTTGTTGCGCAAAGCCACCGATGCCCTGGAATGCAAAGGAATGAACTGGTCGCGCGACCGCGTATAAACAACCTTTACTTCGGGGAAGGCATCGCTGATCTTCCTGCCCAGCCGGAGCCCGATGCCCAGCACCAGATCCTTTTCCCGCACATCGCCCGCCACGGCGCCGGGATCATGGCCGCCGTGGCCGGGATCGATCACTACCGTCGTGAGACGGAGCGATTCACCCGTTTCCTGCGCTGCCGCCGAAGCGACCACCGCAGCAACCGCCAGTAAAAGAATGGCCTGCCTGGCCAATTTCGTCATACCTGGATCCCTTTGTACCATGAACGGCAAAAATAGAAATATTAGTATTATTTTGCATTTGCGAAGCGTTATATCCTGCCCATCTTGCTATTTTTGCCTGTCCCGGAAAGCAGCGGAGGGTACTATCGGAACAGATTGAAGAGGATTCTGCAGACATATTTTTTTTTACTGGCAGCCATAGCCGCCTTCGGGCAGGAAAAGCCCGCCGCTCTGCCGCTGGAGGGAGGGCAGCTTCGCGATACGGTGCTCCGGCTTACGCTCCCCGCTAACCGTCCCGAGGGTCCCGGAGCACGCCGCCGTCCCGTTGCGGACCAGCAGCCGGTTTTAACGGTCGACACCCTTCAGCCGTTTTCGCCCGTGGCCGATACCCTGGCCCTCGATTCCGCGGGCATCGATTCCCTGCAATCCGATTCGGCAAAAAAGGCCGTCCTGGAATCTCCCATCGATTATGTGGCGGAAGATTCCATCGTCATCTCCCTCGATGGCCAAAGGGTGTACCTGTATAAGAATGCGCGCATCAACTACAAGGAAATTGAACTGACAGCCTACTACATGGAGCTTGACCTGGAAAGCAAGGAGATCTATGCCGAAGGGATCCCCGATTCTGCAGGGGTCCTCACCGGCAAACCGGTGTTCCAGGACGGCCAGGAAAAATTCGAGTCCCGGACGATCCGCTACAATTTCGAAACCCGGAAAGGGATCATCACCGATGTCGTCACGGAACAGGGGGAGGGCTTTGTGCACAGCGCCCGCACCAAAATGATCTCCAAGGATGTCTTCATCCTCGAGAAGGGAAAATATACCACCTGCGATGCGGAGCATCCCCATTTCTACCTGAATCTCTCCAGGGCGAAGGTCGTTTCCAGGAAAAAGATCATCACAGGTCCCGCCTACATGGTGCTGGAGGATCTGCCGCTCTATTTTCCCTTTCTGCCTTTTGGTTATTTCCCGAATACGCCGAAGTACTCCTCGGGGATCCTGGTACCCTCGTACGGAGAGGAGGGGAACCGCGGATTTTTTCTGCGGGAGGGCGGTTATTACTGGGCGGCGAACGACTATTTCGACCTGGCACTGCGGGGTGACATATACTCGAGGGGCTCCTGGGCTGCCAAGCTTCATACCAATTACAAGGTGCGCTACAAGTTCAGCGGCGGTTTTGATTTCAGGTATACGGTCAACGTATACGGTCAGAAGGGATTGGATACCTACACCCGATCCCCGCAATTTCAGGTCATGTGGTCGCATAGCCAGGATTCCAAGGCCAATCCCAACAGCACCTTCAGCGCCAACGTCAATTTCTCGACCAGTGGATACGACCGTCAGAACGGACTGTCGGACGGCAATTACTACCAGGGCGACAACTACCTGCGCACCCAGAAGTCTTCGAGCATTTCCTACACCAAGCGGTGGGAGAACACTCCTTTCAACATGTCGGTGAACTTCAGGCATTCACAGAATTCGACCGATTCGACCCTGACTCTGAGCCTGCCCGAGATGACCTTCAGCGTTGCCCGGTTTTATCCCTTCAAATCCAAAAAAAGGGTGGGATCGGCCCGGTGGTACGACAATTTCGGCTTCAGCTACTCGGCCAACATGCGCAATACCATCACCGCCCGGGAAAAGGAGATCCTCGAAAAATCGATCCTGCGCGACTGGCAGAACGGGATCCAGCACAACATACCCATTTCCCTGCCCAGCTTCAACCTTATCAAATTCATCAATGTAAGCCCCAGTTTCAGTTACAACGAAAAGTGGTACTTCTCAACCATACAAAAGAGCTATTCGCCCGACAAGCTTTATCCCGACCGGTTCGGGCGGATGACCCATGTCAGAACCGACACCCTGCCGGGACTGAAACGCAATTACCAGTATGCCTACAGCCTGAGTGCCTCCACCAATATATACGGGATGTTCATGCCCAGGAACACCGGCTCTAAAGTCAAGGGTATCCGCCACAAGATGTCCCCTTCGCTCAGCTTCAGTTACAATCCCGATTTCGGGGATCCCCGGTTTGGCTTTTGGGAGCAGGTGCAGACCGATACCGCCGGAACCATGGAGTATTATTCCATTTTCGAGCAGGGAATCTACGGTTATACCGGCAGGGGGGCCGCCGGGATGGTCTCCTTCTCCCTGACCAACAATGTGGAAATGAAGGTTCAGGACAGCAAGGACACCACCGGCACCAACAAGTTCAAAAAGGTGAAGCTGATCGACAACTTCAGCCTGGGGGCCTCTTACAACCTGATTGCCGACTCGCTGAACCTCAGCCCCGTGAGCATAAGGGGTCGCACCACCGTTCAAGGGGTGGGAATCAATTTCGGAACGACGCTGAATCCCTACATGACCAACCGAAACGGAACCCTCATCAACCAGTATGCCTGGAATTATAACAGGGGTTTGAAAAAACTGGGCCGCATCGTGAATGCCAACCTCTCGTTCGGGATGCAGTTCAATTCGAAGCAGGGAAAGAAAGAGTCGGAAGAGGCGGAGGAGGCCCTGGAAAGAGAAAACCTGCCGGGAGACATCAGCGACTACATGGATTTCAACGTTCCCTGGGATTTCGGGTTTGACTACAGTTTCAATTACAGCAGGAACAATCCCTATGTGAAGGGGCGGTTCATGCAGACGCTGAACTTCCGCGGAAGCCTAAGCCTGACTCCTAAATGGAGGCTGAACATGAATACCAATTTCGACATCATGGCCCGGCAGTTTTCATTTACCAGTTTCAGCGTTTACCGCGATCTCCATTGCTGGGAGATGTCGCTCAATTTTGTACCCTTCGGAAGGATGCGCAGCTACAGTTTTACCCTGAATGCGCGCAGTTCGATGCTGAGAGACCTGAAGATCTCAAAACAGAAAAGTTATTACGACAACCTGTAAGTTCTGCGTTCGGGAGAACAGACTTCCGCCGCCGGGATTCAGGAATAACGGAATACAAAGATGAAAAAGGTGATTTTTACGAAGGATGCGCCCCGCCCGGTGGGTCCTTACAGCCAGGCCGTTGAAACCAACGGGCTTTTGTTTATCGCCGGCCAGGTACCGGTGGATCCGGCGACAGGCCGGATGGTGGAGGGGGGAGTGCAGGAACAAGCCGACCAGGTTCTGAAGAACATGGGAGCCATCCTGCAGGAGGCAGGCTACACCTTCTCCGATGTGGTCAAGGTGGTGTGCATGCTCAGCGACATGGGCGATTTCCAGGCCATGAACGCCGTGTACGGTCGCTATTTCACCGATGCGCCACCGGCACGTGCAGCCTTTGCGGTCAGGGCGCTGCCCCTGGGGGCTTTGGTCGAAATGGAGGCGATCGCTGCCAAATAAAAAAGCTGCCGGAACGGCCGGGTCACGCGCTATCTTGTCGCCTTCCGGGTTTCTTCCCGGTATTACCGCCCTTCCTTTTCCACTCTCCTCCCGGGGAGCGTATCGGATGGCGCACATGCGCGATTCCCTCTGACTGTTCCGGCAGCCGGTCTCTTATTCGGCAACCACTTCCATCGGAATCTCCACGGAGACCTCCTTGTGAAGCTTTACTTTAACGGTGTAACTGCCCACCTCTTTGATGTGGTCGTCTTCAACGACCACCTGTCTCCTCTCAATCTCAAATCCGTTCTGATTAACCGCCTCGGCAATCATAAGCGGTGTGACCGAACCGAAGATCTTGCCTGTGCTGCTCGCCTTTACGCCGATGGTCAGCTTCAGTTTTCCCAGCCGCGTGGCCAGCGATTCTGCATTCTCTTTCATCTTGGCCTCCTTGTGGGCCCGCTGCCTTTTATTCTCTGCAACCACCTTCTTCGCCGATTCCGTGGCAACAATCGCTATTTTCTTCGGGATGAGGTAATTGCGTGCATACCCGTCTTTTACGACGAGCAGATCGTCCTTGTGTCCCAGACTCTCTACATCTTGCAATAATATGATCTGCATAGCTTTTCCTCCTCTTTATTTCAACATGTCACCTACGTAGGGCAGCAGCGCAATATGCCGCGCCCGTTTGATGGAACGGGAAACCTTCCGCTGAAATTTCAGGGAGGTGCCGGTCAGCCGCCGGGGAAGTATCTTCCCCTGCTCATTCAGAAATTTCATAAGAAAATCGGGATCCTTATAATCGACATACTTGATCCCGCTCTTCCTGAACCGGCAATATTTCTTTTTCTTGATCTCAACCGACGGGGGAGTCAGATACCTGATTTCACTCGAATTCGCTGTCATGGGTTATTCCTCCTTTTTTTCTTTCTCCTTCAATAAATTCCTCCTTTTCTGGCTGTACTCGACAGCATATTTGTCCAGTTTGACAGTCATGAAACGGATGATCTTTTCATCCCTCCGGTACTCGGTCTCCATCTTGTCAATAAAATCCGGGTTGGATTTGAACTCGAACAAATGGTAGAAACCAGTGCTCTTTTTGTTGATGGGGTAAGCCAGCTTTTTCATCCCCCAGTCCTCTTCATGGATCAGATCGCCACCGCTGCCGGTGATGATGTCCCTGAATTTTTTTACCGCCTCCTTTACCTGTGGCTCAGATAAAACGGGTGTTAAAATGAAGACGGTTTCGTACTGATACATCATTCCTTTAACAGTTTAAATATTAAACATACTTTTTCAATGAGGGCGCAAAAATAGCACTTTATTGTAAGGAATCAAATATCAGGAACTTATTTTTTACGACCTGGACTGGCCTGTTCACCGGCGGCTTTTCAGGATAACCGGTGATTATAAAGAAAATAGGGAACAGGGAGGTGATGGCGCCATTTTTCGGGCGCAGGGAGGGGAATCTGAAAAATAAATGGTTATTTTTGATCAGACAAACCCCGTGATGATTACCCGTAAATTATTGGTTTATACCTTATTGGGGATGGGCTGCCTTGCCTTGAAAGCCCAGCGGCCCGCCTATACCCAGTCGTCCGACTCGCTGGTCAACCAACATGCCAGTAACTTCCGGATTTTTACCGCAGTAAGAACAGAGCAGCGGCCCCGTACCGACGGCCGTCTTGACGATGCCTGCTGGCAGGATCGTGAGGGGTGGACCGGCGGTTTTGTGCAGCAACAGCCCGCTCAGGGGCAACCCCCGTCCCAGCAAACCGAGGTCAAGATCCTGTACGACGACCACCACCTTTTCGTGGCCATGAAATGCCACGACAATGAACCGGGGAAAATCAGCGCCTTGCTGGGAAGACGCGATGATTTCTCCACCGGTGACGTGGCGGGAATCGCCCTCGACACCTACCATGACTTGCAAACCGCCCTCGAATTCAATGTCTCGGCGGCCGGACAGAAGATAGACCTCATCCACCGGGGGGCCGGCGACTGGGATACCAACTGGAATGCGGTATGGGAGGGAAAAGCCCATGTGGAAGATTCGCTCTGGACTGTGGAGATTGAGATCCCCTTCAGCCAACTACGTTTTGACGACAGCCCCCGTCAGGTGTGGGGCATGCACATCTGGCGCTGGATCGACCGGCTTGATGAGGAGGACCAGTGGAAACTGATCCCCGTTGATGCCCCTTCCATGGTCTACCTGTTCGGCGAACTGCACGGACTGGAGAACATCCGCCGAGGTAAGAAGCTGGAGTTGATGCCCTTCGGCGCCCTGCGTTACGTTCAGGGCAATCCTGCCGACCGTTTTGGGCTGGGGCTGGATGCAAAGGTCAGCCTGGCCTCCAACTTCACCCTCGATTTCACTGCCTTCCCCGATTTCGGTCAGGTGGAGGCGGACCCTTCGGAGTTGAATCTGACAGCCTACGAGGTGTTTTATGAGGAGAAACGTCCCTTTTTCCTCGAAGGCACCTCCATACTGGACTATTCGGCCGGGAACGACCTGTTGTTCTACAGCCGCCGGATCGGCCATGCACCCGGTTATACCCCGGCGCTGCTGGCGGGGGAAACCCTGACCATGCCGCCGGCATCCACCTTGCTGAGTGCTTTGAAGATCACCGGTAAAACCCGGAACGGCTTATCGCTTGGGATTGTCAACAGCATGACGGACAGAGAGTTTGCCACGATAGAAGCCCCCGGGGAATCCCGGAGAGAGGCTGTGGAACCCTTCACAAATTATTCCGTTGTGCGGGTCAGAAAGGACCTTAACCAGGGAAATTCATTGTTGGGGGGCATGATGACTTCAACCATCCGGTCGATCAGGGATCCTGCCCTTGAATACCTCCCTTCGGCTGCTCTGGCAGGTGGCGTTGATATTCTTCACCAGTGGAAAAACAGGTCCTGGTTTGCGGAACTGAAAAGCTTTTACAGCCGGATTTCCGGATCGGAGAAAGCCGTGTCGCGGCTGCAGCTTTCCAACATCCATCTGTACCAGCGGGAAGATGCCGGCCACCTGGACTTTGATCCGGAGCGACGGGTGCTGGAAGGCTGGGGAGGAATAATCAGGGGAGGTAAGCAGAGCGGAAAATTCAGGGCTACCGCCACTCTGAGCTGGCGTTCCCCCGGCGTCGACCTGAACGATGCCGGCTACCTCCGGGATGCCGACCTCGTCCAGCAACGGCTGAACCTGCGCTACCAGGTGAACAAACCCTCCGGCATTCTGCGAAACTGGTACCTCTTTGCCGACCAGCGGCACGACTGGTCGTACGGAGGCGAAAACCTGAACAATGTGCTTATTCTGCACGGCTATTTTAAATTTTCGAACCTGTGGTCGCTTCACCTGGATGGTAACAGAACCTTTGGCAAAACCGATACGCGGCAACTGAGGGGCGGCCCCTCCCTCCGAATCGACCCTTCGGCCCATGCCGACCTATTCCTTCAGACCAACAGCGCCGACAAGGTTTTTCTTGGCGCCGGCCTCTACAAAAAATGGTTCGACCGGGGCCTGGGCAGCGATGCTACCGCTACCTTTTACCTGCAGTGGAAAATCAGCAACCGCTTGTTTCTGACCTCCGAGTCGCAGCTGGGGAAAACCACCGACTATAACCAGTATGCAGGACAAAAAACCTTCCAGTCATCCAAACGATACCTCACGGGACTTCTCCGGAGGGAGACGTTCCTTACCACCTTGCGGGCCGAATATTTCCTCTCTCCCGAACTTTCCATTCAGTTTTACGGCAGTCCCTATGCTTCCACGGGAAGATATCCCGCCCTGCGGCGGGTGGCAGATGCCCATGCCCGCGATATTGAAAAGCGTTATCTGCCCCTGGTGGTGACCGGCTCCTCCGGCGATCAGCTCTGGCTCGACGAAAGCTACGACGGCGTAGCCGACTATCCGGTTCTGAAGCCCGATTTCAATTTCAGGGAATTCCGCAGCAACCTCGTGGTGCGGTGGGAATACAAGGCAGGTTCCACCCTCTACCTGGTCTGGTCGCATAACCGGTCAGCCTACGATGTAAGCGACCAGGGAACCCTGTGGGATTGTTTCGGCTCCATCCCGGAGGTTTCGCCGGAAAATGCACTTATGGTCAAGTTGAGTTACTGGTTTTCTCTGTAATCCCCGTCATCCCAAAGATAAGGGGCTGCCTTTGCGGCAACCCCCGTCTCAGTTTCGTTTAGCCAGACCAGCTATTATTGATTTGAAAGAGAAAAGGTCGTTTTACTGTAAAAAAGTGGTTGATTGCTGTGCGCAATATAACCAAAAAACGAATCCGCGTGGCTCTGTTGTAAAAAATTTATTAAAAATAGTTAAAACTTCGCGCTAACTCCAAAAATCAGTAAGTCAGCTGTTCCCGTGTATTTGATTTCCGGGGTCGGGAAGTTTTCATAGGCAGGGCGGTAAATTGCCGGAAGCCTGACGGCTTTTCATGGTCTGCCGACCCGGGTGGCTTCCCCTTCCGAGCGTGCAATTACCACGGCGCCGCACATATCGCTCCATACGTTGACGGTGGTCCTCGACATGTCCAGCACCATGTCGACGGCCAGGATCAGCCCTATTCCTTCCAGGGGAAGGTGGACGGCGGTGAGTACGATGGTCATCATCACCAGTCCGGCCATGGGGATGCCGGCGGCCCCGACCGAGGCGAGCAGGGCTGTTACGACGATTACGGCCTGTTGTCCGATGGCGAGATCGATGCCATACACCTGGGAGATAAAGAGCGCTGCCACGCATTCGTAGAGCGCCGTTCCGTCCATGTTGATGGTTGCCCCCAACGGCAGGGTGAAACTGGTGATCCGGTTGGATACGCCGCTTTTGTGCTCTACGGCTTCCATGGAAAGGGGCAGGGTGGCACTCGAGGAGGCGGTGGAAAAAGCGGTGAGCAGGGGGCTGGCCATGTTGCGGAAATGGTCCAGGGGGCTGGCCTTCCCGATGAAGCGGACCAAAGCGGGCAGGGTAAAGGCCGCATGGAAGAACAGCCCGATTAATATCGTCAGCATATACAAGGCCATACTCCCGGCAATGGCCGCCAGTTTCTCTGAATTCTCAGCCACCTCGCGGCTGACAATCCCCAATATGCCCAACGGCGTGAAGCGGATCACAAACATGGTTACCCTCATCATCACCTCAAAAAATCCTTCAAAAAAGGTGGTCAGTTGTTTGCGGTAGCCCTGCGTCACCTGGGTGATGAAAAAGCCGAAAAGGACGGCGAAGAAAATGATAGGCAGGACATCTCCGCGGACCATGGCCTCCACGATGTTCTCGGGGATGATGCGCATCAGAATGTCGGAGATCTTGCCGCTGGCCGCCGGTACGCTGCTGACCTGCTCTGTGAAACCCAGGTCGACGCCTGCGCCGGGCCTGATAAGATTCACCAGGAACAGCCCCGTGAGAATGGCCAGCATACTGGTGGTGATGTAGTAGGAAATGGTTTTCAGCCCGATCCTTCCCAAGGCTTTCCCGCTCCCTATGCTGGTCACCCCGCTTACGATCGAACTGAATATCAGCGGCACAATCACCATTTTCAGACTCCTGAGAAAAAGATCACCGATAAAGGAAAGGGTGGGGATGGCTGCAGGAAGGGTTAATCCCACCGGGACGGCGATCACCAGGGCAATCAGGATCTGCCAGTGAAGTTTAAGTTTCAGTAGTTTCATCGGCCGCTGTAAAAGATGCTTTAAAAATAGTTAAAATTGTAAACCGGCAGGTCCGGGATCGTTTATTCTGGTTACATTGCAGCGGAGCAAATGTGAATCATCTCATTAACAATTAAATACAAAATAGGTATGGCACACAGGTTGACGGGCAGATTTCCCCGGGTGGGGATCCGGCCGATTATCGATGCCCGGCAGGGCGGAGTGAGGGAAAGTCTCGAAGAACAGACCATGAACATGGCCAGGAGGGCTGCGGCGCTGATGGAAGAAAGGCTGAGGTATCCCGACGGCAGCCCGGTGGAGTGCGTGCTGGCCGATTCAACCATCGGCCGGGTGCCCGAAGCGGCCGCCTGCGCCGAAAAGTTTGAAAAAGAAGGGGTGGGTCTTACCCTGTCGGTTACTCCCTGCTGGTGTTACGGCACGGAGACCATCGACATGAATCCCTTCCACCCGAAGGCCATCTGGGGCTTCAACGGCACGGAACGGCCCGGTGCGGTCTATCTGGCCGCCGCCCTTGCAGGCCACGCCCAGACGGGTCTTCCCGCTTTCGGTATTTACGGAAGAAATGTTCAGGACAACACCGATGCCTCGATCCCTCCTGATGTGGAGACCAAAATCCTCCGGTTCGTCAAGGCGGGGCTTGCCGTGGCCATGATGCGGGGGAAATCCTACCTGGGAATCGGCGGTCAATGCATGGGCATCGCCGGATCGGTGGTCGATCCCGATTTTTTCAGGGAATACCTGGGAATCCGTGTGGAAGGCGTGGACGAAGTGGAGATCCTCCGGCGGATGGAGGCGGGTATGTACGACCCCGCGGAATACGCGCGGGCTATGGAATGGACGGAAAAAAACTGCAAGATCCACGAAGGGACCGATTTCAACGATCCGGAGAAAAGGAGCGCAAGACAGCAAAAAGAGAAGGATTGGGAATTTGTCGTGAAAATGACGCTTATCATCCGCGACCTGATGATCGGAAACCCGCGGTTGCGGGAGCTGGGTTTCCCGGAGGAGGCGCTGGGCCACAATGCCATAGCTGCGGGATTCCAGGGACAGCGGCAGTGGACCGATTTTCTGGCCAACGGGGATTTCAGCGAAGCGCTGCTTTGCTCCTCATTCGACTGGAACGGCCTGCGCGAAGCTTTCATTTTGGCGACCGAGAACGATTCCCTGAACGGGGTATCCATGCTTTTCGGCCATCTGCTCACCAATACCGCCTCGATCTTTTCGGATGTGCGCACCTTCTGGAGTCCCGAGGCTGTCAGGCGGATTTCGGGCTACACGCTGGAGGGCAGGGCTGCGGGGGGGATCATCCATCTGATCAATTCCGGGGCCACCTGCCTGGATGCCACCGGCCAGCAGTCAGACAGCCAGGGAAACCCGGCGATGAAGCCCTTTTGGGAGATCACCGGGGAGGAGGTGCAACGCTGCTTGGATGCCACCACCTGGTATCCGGCCAACGTGGGTTATTTCCGCGGTGGTGGCTACTCCTCCAATTTTCTCTCCCGGGGTGGCATGCCGGTGACCATGTGCCGCATCAACCGAATCCGCGGTATCGGCCCTGTGCTGCAGATCGCCGAGGGCTGGACCGTGGAAATTCCGGGGGAGGTGCACCGGATCATCAACGAGCGGACCGACAAGACCTGGCCTACCACCTGGTTCGCGCCCCGGTTGTGCGACCGGCCCTCCTTCCGCGATGTGTACAGTGTGATGAACAACTGGGGTGCCAACCATGGCGCCATCAACTACGGGCACATAGGCGCCGATCTGATCACCCTAGCCTCCATGTTGCGGATACCGGTCTGCATGCACAACGTGAACGAAGAGGATATTTTCAGACCGGCAGTCTGGAATGCCTTCGGCATGGATGCGGAGGGCGCCGATTACAGGGCTTGTGCCAACTTCGGGCCTCTCTACCGCTGACGGCTGCCGGACCGCCGGAATCTCCGGCCCGGGCCCGCGTTCACCGTTGTGCGCCCATAAACGGAATCCCCTGCGTTAACGGTAGAAATCCGGATGCGGACGGCTTGTAGGGTTGATATTCAGGATCATTCAGATATGAAAACACTTTTGATGACTGTTATGCTGTCGGGCTGGCTTGCCGCAGCCTATGCCGCCCGGGAACCCGGGAACCTTTTCACTGCGCGCACAGACGTGGGCAATCCCCGCCTGCCGGGATACGCCCGGTATGAGCCCGCCGGCCAGTCCTGGCTGCTGGCCGGCGCCGGCTATAACATCTGGAACGACAGGGATGAGTTCTTTTATCTTTCCCTGCCGGCCTCGGGCGACTATATTTTTTCAGCCAGCCTGGAATGGCTGGGTGCCGGTTCCGACCCCCACCGCAAGGCGGGGCTGATGTTCCGCTCCTCCCTCGGTGACGATGCTTCCTACGTGGATGTGGCCCTCCACGGCGACGGGCTTACCTCCCTTCAGTACCGCACCGTTAAGGGCGGGGAAACCCGCGAAATAGCCTCCCAGGGGAGAACTCCCGGCTTTGTGCAGCTGGAAAAATCGGGAAATACCTTTATCCTGCGGATTTCAGGGGACCAGACGCCTCCCGATGAGGTGGCCTCCGTAACCGCAGACCTGGGCGACCATTTTCATGCGGGGTTGTTTGTATGCTCCCACAATCCGGAGGTCATCGAACAGGCGCGTTTCCGCAATGTAAGGCTTGATGTGCCCGCCCGTCTTCATGGCGGGGAGGAGGCGCCCCCTTCGCCCGCCCGGCTGGAATTACTCGACATCGAAAGCGGTACCCGCGAGCTCCTCTTTTCCACCCCCCGGCACATCGAAGCCCCCAACTGGTCGCGCGACGGGAAATTCCTCCTTTACAACCTGGAGGGCGACCTCTTCCGTTACAACCTGAAAAACGGAAAGGTCAGAAAAATTCCTGCCGGTTTTGCGGATGAAAACAACAACGACCATGGCATCTCCTTCGACGGAAAAACACTGGCGATCAGCCATCACACAATGGAGCAGGGAACCCGGCACTCGATCATTTACACCCTTCCGGTGCGGGGAGGCATCCCCGTGCGGATCACCGCCCTGGGACCCTCTTACTGGCATGGCTGGTCGCCCGACGGGGCCTGGCTTTCTTACTGTGCGGAGAGAAACGGGGAATACGACGTGTACAGGATTCCCTCCTCGGGAGGGGAGGAGGAACGGCTGACAACAGCCCCGGGACTCGACGATGGGCCCGAATACTCGCCCGACGGCCGGCATATCTATTTTAACTCGGTCCGCAGCGGTACCATGCAGATCTGGCGGATGAAACCCGACGGGTCGGACCAGGAGCAGGTAACCTCCGACCAGTTCAACAACTGGTTTCCCCATCCCTCCCCCGATGGCAAATGGATTGTATTCATCTCCTATTTCCCGGGGGTTCCACCCGGAAGCCATCCCCGGAACGAACCGGTGATGATCCGGATCAAGGCTGCCGACGGAGGTCCGGTACGCTGCCTTGCTGTCCTTTACGGAGGGCAGGGAACCCTGAATGTCCCCTCCTGGAGCCCCGATTCACGGAAAGTGGCCTTTGTCTCTTATACCTATTGATTGCGCTTTTTCCGTATTCCTTTCTGGCATGTCCGCCGGGAACTTGTGAATGGTCAGTTTCCTGCATTTTCCCTGTTGCGGGCGCGCTTGCGTTCGTTTTCGTCGAGCAGGATCTTCCGGATGCGCATCGATTTCGGGGTCACCTCGATGTATTCGTCGGCTGCGATGTATTCCATGGCTTCCTCGAGCGAAAAACGCACCGGTGGCGTCAGGACGATCTTATCGTCCGATCCCGAAGCCCGCATGTTGGTCAGTTTTTTTGTCAGGGTCACATTCACGGTGAGATCGTCGGTACGGCTGTTTTCGCCGATAACCTGGCCGGCGTAGACCTCCTCCCCGGGAAATACGAAGAAACGGCCCCTGTCCTGCAACTTGTTGATGGAATAGGCAATGGCCGTGCCGGTTGCCAGGGCTATCAGGGCGCCGTTGCGCCTGACTCCGATCTCTCCTTTCCAGGGTTCGTATCCCTTGAAACGGTGGGCCATGACCGCTTCTCCCTCGGTGGCTGTGAGCATTTGGTTGCGCAGCCCTATGATGCCCCGCGAAGGGATGTCAAACGAGATCTGCACCCTGTCGTTCCGATTCTCGATCTGGGTGATTTCTCCTTTCCGCTGGGAGACCAGCTCGATGGTCTTGCCTGAAAAAACTTCAGGCACCTGTACCGTCAGCTCCTCCACCGGTTCTGTTTTTACGCCGCCGGTTTCGCGCAGCAGAACCCTGGGCTGTCCGACCTGCAGCTCATAGCCTTCGCGGCGCATGGTTTCGATCAGGATGGAAAGATGAAGCACCCCCCGTCCGTAGACCATGAAGGTGTCGGCCGAAGCGGTGTCTTCGACCCGCAGGGCCAGATTCTTCTCGGTTTCGCGGTAAAGCCGTTCGCGCAGCTGGCGCGAGTTCACGAAGCTCCCCTCCCTTCCGAAAAAGGGCGAATTGTTGGAGGCGAACACCATGCTCATGGTGGGCTCGTCGACCCGGAGGAATGGAAGCCCTTCCGGCTCCTCCACATCGGCAATGGTATCCCCGATCTCAAAATCCTCGAGCCCGAAGACGGCGCAGATCTCACCCGACCTTACCGGTTTCTTTGTTTTTTCTTTTCCCAGTCCTTCAAAAAGGTACACCTCTTTCACCACATTCCTGAGCGTGCTGCCGTCGCGTTTGACCAGCATCACCTGGCTTCCGGGAACCAGGGTGCCGCGGCTTACCTTACCGACCGCTATGCGGCCCATATAGGAGGAGTAGTCGAGCGAGGTGATCCGCATCTGGAGAGGTCCCCCGCGAAAACTGGCCGGCGGGATATGCCGGATGATCATGTCGAGCAGGTAACTCACATCTTCGGCGGGGGTTTTCCAGTCGGGCCCCATCCATCCCTGCTTCGACGATCCGTACACGGTCGGAAAGTCAAGCTGCTCCTCGGTGGCGTCAAGGCTGTACATCAGATCGAACACCTTCTCATGGGTTTCCTCCGGATTGCAGTTGGGCTTGTCCACCTTGTTGATGACCACCACCGGTTTTAGCCCCAGTTCCAATGCTTTCTGAAGCACAAACCGGGTCTGCGGCATGGGACCCTCAAAGGCATCCACGATCAGCAACACCCCGTCGGCCATGTTCAGAACCCGTTCCACCTCGCCGCCGAAATCAGAATGGCCCGGGGTGTCGATGACGTTGATCTTCACGTTCCCGTATCGCACCGACACATTCTTCGACAGGATGGTGATGCCCCGCTCCCTTTCCAGTTCGTTGTTGTCGAGAATCAGCTCTCCCATCTGCTGGTTTTCCCTGAAAAGTTTCACCTGGTGCAAGATGCGGTCGACGAGGGTTGTTTTTCCGTGGTCTACGTGGGCTATAACCGCCACATTCCTGATTTCCTCCATGTTATTCAGATTGGGTTGCAAAAGTAAAAAAGGATTTGATAACGGCATTTTTTTTATCTTTCCGGGGGAAAAAGATAAAGTAATGTTGCAACGGATGGAGGATTTGGGATACACTGCCGGCGGTAATTTCCTACTGATGGCGGGGCCGTGTGTCATAGAGGGTGAAGCGATGGCCCTGGAGATCGGGGGGGCGGTCAGCCGGATGGCGCGCCGCTTGGAGATTCCTTTCGTTTTCAAGGGATCCTACCGGAAAGCCAACCGGTCGCGGCTTGACTCCTTCACCGGCATTGGCGACCGCGAGGCATTGGAGATCCTGTCCCTTGCAGGGCGCACTTTCGGAGTTCCCGTGGTTACCGATATCCATTCGCCGGAAGAGGCTGTCCGGGCCGCCGCTTACGCCGATGTTCTGCAGATCCCGGCTTTCCTGTGTCGGCAGACCGATCTTCTGGTGGCCGCCGCCGCTACCGGCAAAACGGTCAACATCAAGAAGGGGCAGTTCCTGTCGCCCGGCTCCATGCGTTTTGCCGTCGACAAGGTCAGGGAGAGCGGAAACCGGAAGGTTCTGCTGACCGAAAGGGGAACCCAGTTTGGATACCAGGACCTGGTAGTCGATTTCAGGGGCATTCCGGAGATGCAGGCGACCGGATGCCCGGTTCTGGTCGATGTGACCCATTCCCTGCAGCAGCCCAACCAGGAGGCAGGGGTTTCCGGGGGAAAGCCCTGGCTGATCGAGACCCTGGCGCGGGCGGCCATTGCCGCCGGTGCCGACGGCATCTTTCTGGAAACCCATCCCGATCCGGCGTCGGCCAAATCGGACGGAGCCAACATGCTCCCGCTGGCCGACCTCGAAAGACTGCTGGAAAAACTGGTGGCCCTGCGGAAAACCATCCTTACCTTCGGGGCCGGGAAATGAACACAGGGACGATGCGGACATTGAATTCCGGGAGGGTTGCGCACCTGACGGGTGAGGCAACCCCATCCCGCTCCCCTGCAAACCACGAAGCGGTATGAAAATGCAACCGGTTCCGGATGACCAGGCGGCCGGAACCCGGCGTTTCAGGCAATTCTGGCAGGATCTGAGGGAAGCTGTCGGAGGTACGGAGCGCGACTTCACCGAAAGCGGCGTGGGGAAAGCTATTTTCCTGCTGTCGGTGCCCATGGTCCTGGAAATGATCATGGAATCGCTGTTTGCCGTGGTGGATATCTATTTTGTCTCCCGGCTGGGAGCCGACGCCGTGGCCACAGTGGGTCTCACCGAATCGGTAATGACCATCATTTATTCCATCAGCGGCGGACTGGGGGTTGCCACCACGGCCCTGGTATCGCGCCGCATCGGGGAGAAAAACAGCCGGGCCGCCGGTATAGCTGCCTTCCAGGCAATCCTGGTCACCCTGGTCATCTCTCTGGTCATCTCTCTGCCAGGCATTTTCTTTGCCCGCGAATTTCTGCTTCTGATGGGAGCCAAGGCCTCCATGGCCGGTGAAAACCATGCTTACCCCGCCCTTATTTTCGGTTCCAGCTTCCTGGTTATGCTGCTGTTTATCATCAATTCGGTATTCAGAAGTTCGGGTGATGCGGCGATATCGATGCGGGTTATCCTGGTGGCCAACGGGATCAACATGGTGCTGGACCCCCTGCTGATTCTGGGGTGGGGGCCCATTCCGGCGATGGGGATCCGGGGGGCGGCCATCGCCACCATCCTGGGACGAGGCATTGCCGTTGCTTACCAGGTCGGCCTGTTGTTTACAGGGCATCACCGGATCCATCTCACCTTCCGCTCCCTGCGGGTACAACCCCGTATCATGTGGGAGTTGCTGCGGGTCTCCTTCGGGGGGATCTTCCAGAACCTCATAGCCACCACCTCCTGGATCCTGCTGGTGCGGATCATCGCCGTCTTCGGGTCATTGGCGCTGGCCGGCTACACCATCGCGCTGCGCATCATCCTGTTTGCCCTGCTTCCCGCCTCGGGCCTCAGCAATGCCGCCGCCACCCTGGTAGGCCAGAACCTGGGCGCAGGCTATCCCGACCGGGCCGAACGGTCGGTATGGATCACCAGCATCATCAATATGACGCTTATGGGGCTTATCGGTCTGGTGCTGGTGCTGTTCCCGGCTCCCTTTATCCGGCTGTTCATCAGCGATCCCGGCGTCGTCAGCCAGGGCATCACCGCCCTGAAGATCATCAGCGCAGGTTTTTTGTTCTACGGACTGAGCATGGTCATGGTGCAGTCTTTCAACGGCAGCGGCGACACCCTAACCCCTACCTACATCAACCTGGTTGGATTCTGGCTGATCGAAATACCCCTGGCCTGGATTCTGGCCATCCTCCTTGACATGAAACTCACCGGAGTAGCCGTGGCCATCGTCATCGCTGAATCGCTGGTGGCCCTCATCTCCCTCTGGTATTTCCGGAAGGGAAAATGGAAACTCGAAAAAGTTTGACCGCTGTTTTTCTTATTTTTACCTTCAAAACTGCCGCATGCGTCTGATCGGAAATTTAATATGGCTGATTTTCGGGGGTCTGATGACCTTTTTGGAGTATGTCGCCGGGGGGTTGGCCCTGTGTGTGACCATCATCGGAATTCCCTTCGGTCTTCAGATTTTTAAGCTGGCCGAAGTGACCCTCTGGCCCTTCAACAAAAGCTGGGAACTGACCTCCCGGGCACCCGGATGCCTGTCGACGATCATGAATCTGTTGTGGCTGGTGGTGGCCGGCTTCTGGATTGTCGTCACCCATCTTTTTTTCGGGCTTCTTCTGACCCTGACGATTGTCGGAATCCCCTGGGGACGACAGCATTTCAAACTGATGGCGCTGGCGCTTACCCCTTTCGGGCGGAAGGTGATCGATACCTGACCGGAAAGGTTCACCGTCTGCCGGTGCTTTTTCAGCCCTCCGACGGTGAGGTTCCCTTATTGTTCATCCTCTTGCGGAGAGAATTCCAGGGCAGGTGGCGGCAGAGGATTCCGGGCATCCGGTTCCGGCGCGGTTTTCTTGAAAATATCCTCCCTGGAAACAGGGCGGATGGCCTCTTTCCAGTCGAAACCGGGAAGACGGCGTTGGTCGTCGGTAACCTGCTCCAAAGGCGTCAGCTTGCCCTCGGGCCCTCCGAGAAACGAAATCCTGAAAGCCTTTCCTTCGCGGAAACGGATGTTTATTTTGCTGCTCTCCGCCCTGTTCAGCCCGACGATCTCTCCTTTGTCCCTGGCATAATAGATGGTCTGGCCGTTCCCGTCGACAAAAATACGGTCGAGCTGTTCCCCGACTATATATCCGTTCATGTTTTTCCCTTTTACCTGATCGTACCGGGTGGAATCCAGCTGAGAAATGATGAAGGCTCCGGAGAGAAGTTTCACCTCATCGGGGGCGTTCGTGTTGGGCTTCATTTCGATATAGTCGGCACTCATCTGGTGGATCTCTGACCATAAAACCGGCTGGTAGTGAAGCTGTACGGTCGAATCGCGGGTGAAATAGATCAGGGAGTCGCATTTTCCCTGAATGTCGTCCCTGTAAAAACGGACTCCGTAAAAGGCGGTGACGATCCGTTCGTCGGGGATGGTGTCGGTAAAGGTCCGGAGGGTGTCGGCATGAAGATACAACGAATCGCCTTCGCTGATAATGATCAGCAGCGCGGAGTCGGTGATGAAGGCGCTTTCGGTGACTTCGTCGAACCAGGCATTGCGCCCCCGGATGATGACGTCGTTCTCCCGGTCGGTGATCTCGATCGTTCCCCGCGCTTTTCCGTATCCCTTGTTCCGGTCGTAATCGATGACATCGCCCTTCATGGTCTGTTTCTCGTTGTAAACCAATGGATTCCTGAGAAGCTGCGCCTCCCCGGTCCGTGAGTTGTACCAGCCGTCCTCACCGTATACGGTGTTGGCGCTGTCGCGGATGGTGGTCGGCCCCTGGATGTAAAAAATCCCGCTTTCGGTATGGTATTTCACCGTGTCGGAAACCAGGGTGTATTTTTCGTTCTTTCCCACCACGTCGCGGTAAAAGTAAACGATGTCGTCCTTAACGTAGTAAAGTGCCTGCCTGCTTGTCAGCACGTTGGTGCTGTCGATGATCTTGCCGTTGTCATCGTAAAAACCCAGGTTTCTGGCAAGGTCGTAGTCGACCGTATCGGAATAGAGGGTGGTGGCTTTGTTTATCAGTCTGACGTTGCGGATGGCGCGTGCGAAGCTCATGTCGCCGTCGTACCATATCATGTCGGCGTACAAATGGGCGGTATCGCCCTGGTTGATGTGGACATTGCCGAAGGCATCGACACGGTTGGTTCCGACATAGGAGTAAGCCGAATCGCACCACATCAGCACATTGTTATGGCGGATGCGAACGTTTCCGATCAGGCGCTGGGCATCGGCCACGATGGCTTGGTTGTATTCGAGGAAGTCGGCCTCCTCGATCTCGATCATGGTTTTTTCCTGGGCTTGCAGGGGAATTCCAGGCCAAAGGAGCAAACAGGCAGCCAGGGCAAAGACCGCCTGCCGGGTACGGCTGTTCCTGACCCTCCGGTCCATTCAGAGGAGTTTAGAAATGATCGCTTCCATGCTGATGTTTTCGGCTTCGGCCTTGTAGTTCTTGATGATCCGGTGCCTCAGAATGGCGGGTGCCACCGTCTGCACATCCTCAATGTCGGGGGCATATTTTCCGTTCAGCACGGCATGGGTTTTGGCTCCCAGCACCAGGTACTGAGAAGCCCTGGGGCCCGCACCCCATTTCAGATACTGGCTGGCCACCTCCGCCGCATGTTCGGTGTTGGGGCGGGTACGGGCTGCCAGCTTCACCGCATAACGGATTACCTGGTCGTTGATGGGCACCTTGCGGATAAGTTCCTGGAAAAAGAGGATCTCGGAGCCGGTGATTACCGGCTGAAGATCATACTGGTAGACGGAGGTCGTATTTTTGACGATCGTCAGCTCATCGTTGAAGCGGGGGTAGTCGAGCCAGATGGAAAACATGAACCGGTCGAGCTGAGCCTCGGGCAGGGGATAGGTCCCCTCCTGTTCGATGGGATTCTGGGTGGCCAGCACAAAAAAGGGCAGCTCCAGCTGAAACCGCTGGCCCGCCGCGGTGACCGCCCTCTCCTGCATCGCTTCAAGCAGGGCCGACTGGGTCTTGGGAGGAGTGCGGTTGATCTCATCGGCCAGGATCACATTGGCAAATACCGGTCCCTGCACAAATCGGAACTGACGGTCCTTGTCGAGAATCTCGGTCCCGATGATGTCCGAGGGCATCAGGTCGGGGGTGAACTGAATCCGGTTGTATTTCAACCCCAAAACCCGGGCAATCGATACCACCAGGAGGGTCTTGGCCAACCCGGGAACCCCGATCAGCAGGCAATGGCCGCCGCTGAACAGAGTGTTCAGCACCTGGGTCACCACCTCGTCCTGGCCGTATATCACCTTCGAAATCTCCCGGTGAAGATTGTTGTATTTTTCATGCAGCGCATCCAGCGCTTCCACATCGCTTTTGAAATTCGTCATGCAGAAATCGGTTTATTTGATCCAGTTCTTGAATTTAAAATTGCAGTTCCCATAGGCATTGTCGATCCGTATGTAGGTCCTGGCCTGCTGTTTGGAAATCCAGTTTTCGAGCGCCTCCTGTTTTTTGCGGGCCAGAAAAAGCTCGGCAATCTTCTGGTAATCCTTTTGAAGATTGGCTTTGTGCTCCTCGGTCCGGCTTGCCAGCCTGATAATCTTGAAAACCGTCTGACGACTGGTCTCATCAACAGCCTGGAAAGGATCTGAAATTTCATTGATCTTCATCCGGGTGATCACCTTCGACACCTCGGGATCAAGCTCTTCGATGCCGAATTTCGAAGAGAGCGACTCGGGATTGATGACTGCGCCGCCGCTGTTGCGGCTGTTCTTATCCATCGAGAAAAGCAGGGCCGCCCTTTCGAAGGTAAGCTCCCCTTTCCGGATCAGATCGGCCAGGCTGTCGAGGCGGGCCGACGATTTTTCGAGCGCCTCGGGGGCTATCTTAGGCCGCATAAGGATGTGCCGGGTGTTGATCTTTTCGCCTTTCCGGTCGATGAACTGGATGATGTGGTATCCGAATTCGCTCCTGACAACATTCGACAGCCTGCCATCCTTGAGGTTGAAGGCTGCCGCGGCATAGGCCGGGTCAAGCTGAGCCCGGCCCAGATAGCCAATTTCTCCTCCCAGCCTCGATTCCGGAGCTTCGGAGTACATTACCGCCAGGGTGGCAAAATTGGCGCCCTCTTCCACGCGCCGCTTCAGCTCCCGCAACTGCGCCTTCACACGGTTGTCCTCCTCCGGGTCCACCTCCGGGAACAGGGTGATCTGCTGGTATTCGTACTGCACCGGAATGACCGGTATCTCCTCCTGTTTAAGGTTCCGGTAGAAAAACCGCACCTCCGAAGGAGTCACCGTTACGTTCCTGATGATCTTGTCCTGCATCTGAGAACTCAGCAGCTGATTGCGGATCACCTCCTGCAATTCGGATTTCAGCTGGGGGATGGTCTTTTTAAAGTAGTTCTCCACCTCTTTTTCAGATCCGAAGTGGGAAATGAACATTTGCATCCTTCCGTCCAGGTTCTGGTTGATCTGGTTGTCGGTGACCACAATGTCGGTATCCAGCAGCGCTTCGGCAACCAGGAGCTTATCAACCAGGAAATTCTCAAAAATCTCGCATTTCATGTCTCCTTCGCTGGTGATGCCCTGGGCCTGCTGCTGGATGAACATGTCTTCGATCTCCGATTTAAGGATGATGTTGTTCCCCACCACCGCCATGATCTGGTCGACTATCCGGTCCTGCGCCGCCAGCCGGTTTGCGCCCGCAAGGAGCAGAACTGCCACCGGCAGGACAATTGCTTTAATTTTCGCCTTCATACAGCCTGAATTTTTGGTTTCTGACGCCTTCGGTGTATACATCGTCTTCCAGCTTCTTTAAAAAATCGATCTTTCGTTTGTTCAGGATGAGATTCCTGAGGCTCTCGCTTATGTATTCGGCGGGGGCGGTATCCCCTTGCAGCCGGTACTCATATACGAAAAGGTAGTAATAATGCTCGCGGTCTTTCGACTCCCAGGTTGTTCCCCGTTCCAGAAATGTCCCGGGGTCGTCGGGAAATCCGGGAATGCGTCCGGCAAGTGACCGCAAATCCGTCCAGTTCTCTGTATGCACTTCGTACCCGATGGCATATTTGGCGCAAAAGGTTTCCAGTTCCTTCAGGTTCTGGGGGGTGGGGTTTTCGCAAAAGGCCTTCACCTGCCCGGGGTTGGAAACCTGAACCGGAATCTGAACGAAGACCGCCTTGACCAGCGCTTCATCCAGGGTAAGCGTGCCGCCCGAATCCTTGTAAAAATCGGTCAGCTGCTGACTGCTTACCACCGTGTCCATTTTTTGCCGCATCAGTTCCTGCTGGTACCGGTAAATGATCAGCGAATTCCGGTAGTCCTCCAACTCCTGCGAAACATCCCTCTGCTGAAGGGTGAGGTTTTCTTCCGCCTTTTTGAGCAGCAGCTCCCTGCGGATCCATTTCTGAATGTAGTCTTCGGCCATGAGCAGACTGTCGTCGTAGAGCGTGTTGGCGGGAATGACGCCGGCTATTTCGGTGAGGTAAAGAATCTCATCGCCCACCCTGGCAACGGGAATTTTCCCGGGAGCCCCTGCGGGGAGGCACGAACCCAGCGTAAGCAATACAACCAGAAGCAGGGAGAAGCGGAACAGGGGGTTAGCCATCATCATTTTTTTTCAGCAGCTTCTTATTGATCTTTACCGGATATTTGGCGCGCAGCTCCCTGATCCATTCTTTTTCGAGGTATTCCTGATAATCGGCGATGTGATAACCGCGTGCTTCGCTGAGCAGCTTGGGCTCCGGGCCAATAAGGGCGCCTTCAACGAACCCGGTGCTTTCGTTCCAGTCTGCCGGTTTGGAGCCGTCCCATGCATGATAATCGATCACCGGGTTTTCGCCCTTTGCCCAGGTTCCCTCCTCAATACGAAGAGCCTCCGTTTTTACCAGATCCCGGATTTCCGCCGGGGGAATGCCCGCTTCCCGGTATTTTTCGACCTCCTCCTTCAATGCTGCGTCGGGACAACCGAAAACGATGCCCCGGAACCTTTCCGGCCAGAGATATTTATTCTTGTTCGTTTCATAGAACCTGGCCAGCCCCAGGGAATCTTCCGAAGCTTTCTTCCATATTTTATCCTCCGAAATGGCAAACAACAGCATTCCGTCGTGGTATTCCTGCAAAAGCGAACGGAACCCGGGATGCTTCTCCCCAAGCCGGCTGTCTTCGTAAACCATCAGCAATTCGTTCTGCCAGCTGCTGAAAAGATTGCCCAGCCGCTCCGGATCGTTCAGGGAGCCGGTGTGGACGATTTTTTCGAGGTATTGGAACCATTCCCCGGATGTGAAGGATTTGCCGCCAAAGGTGAAAAGGACGGAACTGCTGTCAGGTACAGTCCGTTTTACATCCTCTTTTGCGGCAAGCCAGGGTCCGGACTGTTCCAGGATGGACCGGATGAGCTCTCCGTCTTCCGTGAAACCGTACTCTTCTTTCAGTTTATTCAGGAAAGCCTGCTTGCTGTGGCTGCTTCTTTCGCTGTCGCGTTTTATCTGTTCGCGGATCATGGTTTCGACCTCTTCGAACGGGGGAACCGGCTTCAGCGCGATTCTTTTAATGAGGTGATATCCGAAACCCGAGTCTACCGGCTTGGATACATCGCCGTCCTTTTCAAGGGCAAAGGCGGGGTCTGAAAACTCCCGGATCATCCTTCCCCTGGTGAACCAGGGCATAATTCCTCCGTTCTGTGCACTTTGCCGGTCGTCGGAAAGCTCTGCCGCCAAGGTGGCAAAATCCTCGCCTGCCAGAACGCGTGCACGGATCGAGTCTAAGGCCAGGCGGCTCTGTTCTTTCTGTTCGGGCGTGGCTTCTTCCGGATAGATTTTCATAATGTGGGCTACCTGGATTTCACCCTGGCTGTCGCGAACATCGTTGAGCCTGATCAGATGGTACCCGAACCGGGTTCTCACCGGCAGGGAAACCTCTTCTTTCCCGAGTGAATAGGCCGCTCTTTCAAAGGGGTATACCATCTGGAAGACCGTGAACCATCCCAGCAATCCCTGGTTTTCGGCGGCGGAGGGATCCTCGGAGTATTTGCGGGCGGCCTCTTTGAAATCGAGCCCTCCGAGAATTTCGCTGCGGATGGCCGAGATCCGGTTGTAGGCGGCCAGCGTATCCCCGGGTGACGCTTCGGGCGACAGCGAAACCATGAGATGACTGGCGTTGACCTCCCTTTTCATACGCCGGTAGGTCTCGGCCACCAGGCTGTCGTTGAACTGGATGTCGGTGAGGTAGGGGGCGGCGAGCTCGGAACGGTAACCTGCCAGCTCGTCCCTGAAAGCCCGGGTGGTGTCCATTCCGAGGTTGGCGGCTTCCAGTACCTTCAGCTTGAAATTGGTGTACAGCTCCAGGTATTCAGCCACGCTTTTCCTGTTTTCGGGGTCCTGGATATTGCTGTTGTTGCGGTCGTAGATCCGCATAAATTCTTCCAGGGTTATCCGGTTGCCGCCGATCTGCAGCAATACCTTCTCCTTTTTCGCTGCCGTGGCCGGGAGTGCCATTCCCAGTACCAGACATATGAGAGCAATGCGTTTATTCATGGTGAGTTTTTTTGTTTCTGAACCATAGTGAACAGTTCTGACCGGCGATGTTCCGGCGGCGCGGGTGCATTTCCGGATTTTTCCCTTCCCGGCGCCTGCCATGCCGGGATTATCCCTGCCGGCTGCTGTAGTTGGGGGCTTCGCGGGTGATGGAAACGTCGTGGGGGTGGCTTTCCTGTATCCCGGCGTTGGAAATCCTGGTAAAGCGGGCCTGCTGGAGCATGGAGATGTTTTTGGCGCCGCAGTAGCCCATGCCGGCCCGAAGGCCCCCGATCAGCTGGTAAAGGACTTCGTCGAGGCTTCCCTTGAAGGGAACCCTGGCGGCAATGCCTTCCGGCACCAGCTTCTTGATGTCCTCTTCCATGTCCTGGAAATAACGGTCACGGGATCCTTTCTGCATGGCCTCTATGGTACCCATTCCCCTGTAAGCCTTAAATTTGCGCCCCTGGTAAAGGATGGTTTCGCCCGGTGACTCCTCCACCCCTGCAAACAGCCCTCCGGCCATGACCGAGTGGGCCCCGGTGGCCAGCGCCTTGACGATGTCGCCCGAGTAACGGATGCCCCCGTCGGCAATGACCGGGACTCCCGAGTTGCGGATGGCCTTCGCCACATCGTAGATGGCCGACAACTGGGGAACCCCTACGCCGGCAATCACCCGGGTGGTGCAGATCGATCCGGGGCCTATGCCTACCTTCACCGCATCGGCACCCCACCGCACCAGGTCGACGGCGGCCTCTCCCGTGGCGATGTTCCCTGCAACCACCTCCAGCTCGGGATATTTCTTCTTGGCCGTCCTCAGCATATCGATCACCTTACGGGTATGGCCATGGGCGGTGTCAATCACTATGGCATCCACCTGGGCCTTCACCAGTTCATCGATCCGCTCCGGAGTGTCGGCGGCTATGCCTACCGCAGCCGCCACCCGCAGCCGGCCTTTCTCATCCTTGCAGGCAAAGGGCTTGTCTTTTGCCTTTGTGATATCCTTGTAGGTCACCAGCCCGATCAGCTTTCCATGCCTGTCGACCACCGGCAGCTTTTCGATTTTGTAATTCTGCAGGATCTCCGAAGCTTTTTCAAGGTTGGTCGATTCGGTTGTGGTGATCAGGTTTTCACTGGTCATCACCTCCTCGATCGGCCGGTCCATATTTTTCTCAAAACGCAGGTCCCTGTTGGTGACGATGCCGGCCAGGTAGCCCTGGCTGTCGATCACCGGGATCCCCCCGATCCGAAAAACCGACATCAGCTCAAGGGCATCGCCAACCTTTTTCCCCTTTTCAATGGTCACGGGATCAAAGATCATCCCGTTCTCCGCCCGTTTGACACTGATCACCTGCCGGATTTGTTCGTCAATTTCCATGTTTTTGTGGATCACCCCGATGCCGCCTTCACGGGCGATGGCAATGGCCATTTTATATTCCGTAACCGTATCCATGGCGGCCGTTACCACCGGGGTGTTCAATTCGATGTTTTTGGTAAACAGGGTACGCAGGTCCACCTCCCTGGGCAATACCTCAGAATAGGAGGGGATGATAAGCACATCATCAAAAGTCAGTCCTTCTGAAATCACCTTTTCTGAAATAAACGACATCGATGTTACTTTTAGCGTTTTAATTAATCCGCAAAACTACAAATTTTCATCATTTCAGCCGGTACTATTTTGCGGGGGTCCGCTTTTTGTCGCTAAAAATTGTTAAACCAGCGGCTGTTTTGTTATTTTGCAGTATGGCAGACCTGTTCAGGGAAATCTTGCAGAAATACTGGGGCTACGACGATTTCAGACCGTTGCAGCGGGAAATCATCGGGTCGGTGGCAGGGGGCTGCGATACCCTGGGGTTGCTTCCCACCGGGGGGGGCAAGTCGATCACTTTCCAGGTATATTCGCTTTCCACGGAGGGTTTGTGTCTGGTAATTACCCCGCTGATCGCACTGATCAAGGATCAGGTTGGCAATCTGCGGCGCCGGGGTATCAAGGCCCTCAGCATATACAGCGGCATGTCATCCCGTGAAATACAGACCACCCTTGACAGTGCGGTATGGGGCGACTACAAGTTTCTTTATGTTTCTCCTGAGCGGTTGGCCTCGGAGCGTTTTCTGGAGCGGCTGCGCTCCATGAAAATCAACCTCCTGACGGTCGACGAGGCGCATTGCATCTCTCAGTGGGGATACGATTTCAGACCCAGTTACCTGAGGATTGCAGAGCTGCGGCCGATGCTGCCGGGGGTGGCGGTGCTGGCCCTTACCGCCACGGCCACTCCGCTGGTTGTCGAGGATATACAAGACAAGCTGCTCTTCATCCGCAGAAACGTATTTTCCATGTCGTTCGCCCGCAGCAATCTTGCCTACAAAGTCAGGCAGCTGGAAGACAAAGCAGGATACCTGGTGCACACCCTTCAGAAGTCGCGCGGCAGCGGTATTATCTACCTCCGCAGCCGCAGAGGCACGCGGGAGATAAGCGACCTGCTCCGGAAAAACGGGATCCCGGCCGATTATTACCATGCCGGCCTTGCCGGCGAGGTGCGCCACAGGAAACAGGACGACTGGCTGGCGGGCACCACCCGGGTCATCGTGGCCACCAATGCCTTTGGCATGGGAATTGACAAACCCGACGTGCGGTTTGTCATCCACATGGACCTTCCCGAATCGCTCGAAGCCTATTTCCAGGAGGCCGGAAGGGCAGGCCGCGACGGTGACAAATCGGTGGCCGTGCTGCTCTATTGCCCTGCCGACCAGGTAAAACTGAAAAGACAATTGTCGGTGGTTTTCCCTGATATTGCCTATGTAAAAAAAATATACGAGTCGCTGTGCAATTACTTCCAAATTGCTGTGGGCTTCGGAAAAAACCGGGTTTTCGACTTTCCCATCGAGCTGTTCGCCGAACGCTACCGGCTTCAGCTTTCCCGGGTATGGCACAGCCTGCGCATCCTTCAGCGCCAGGGCTATTTTGAATTTACCGAAGAAATCGATTCTCCCTCCAGGGTCGGCTTTGTCGTGGCGCGCGACGAACTGTACAAATACCAGGTGGAGAACGAGGAACTGGATCAGTTCATCAAGCTGCTTCTCCGTTCCTATACCGGACTCTTTACCGGCTATGCAGTGATTGATGAGGCGCTGCTTGCCGACAGGGCGAGCACCGCATCGGCTGTGATTGTCAGTTACCTGAAAAGGTTGAGAACAGACAAGATCATCGATTACATCCCGCGTAAAAGAACTCCTTACATCTACTTCACGCGCGACCGGATTGCCGAAGACCGGGTGGTGCTGTCGAAAGAGAATTATGCGGACCGGAAAAAGGAATACCTCGACCGGGTTTCGGCGGTGATCCGCTATGCATCGACGCTTAACCGCTGCCGTAGCTGCCTGCTGCTGGAGTATTTCGGCGAAAAGGAAGCCCTCCCCTGCGGAATTTGCGACGTTTGCCTCGGGAAAACGGGCCCCGGGCTCAGCAGGGTTTTGTTTGACCGGATCGCCGCCTCGATCCGCAGCCGGCTGCAGGATCCCCTTACCCTGGAACAGCTATTGGCCAGCGCAGATCCCGACGATAAAAACTTTACGGCGGTGTTGCGGTGGCTCCTCGACAACGGTGAAATCACCACCGGCGAGAAGGGACTTCTCGGATGGAGAAGCTGACCCGGAGGGATTGCCGCCGGTGCATGCCGGGGTTCGCCCGAAATGCTTATTTTTGCGCAAACGTTGCAACCTATGGAAGAACAGCAACTGAAAGATATCGTCTATTCCGGGAAAGTGCTGGAGTTCGTGGCCGTAGCGAACGAGTATTGCCGCATGGTCGAATCTGCCCGCGATTACGACGCCCCCGCACTGGTCAACCTGGCCCGTAAGCTGCTGCCCCTGCTCTATTTCAAAGGGTCGCTGCTCCCGGTACTGACCCCCGTGCTGGACGAGGAACCCGCAAAAACGGTAACAGAACTGGATTACAATGTCTATTTGCAGCGATGGATGGCTAAACTGGGCAATTACGATGCCTTTCGCGAGGTTTTCGACCCGGAGCTGCAGTTCGGCACGGAAGCGGTAACCGCCAGCATTTCGGAAAGCATGCTGGATATCTATCAGGATATGAAAGATTTCGTAACCTCTTACAGCCTGGGCGATGAGGCGGTTATGCACGATGCGTTGGCAGTCTGCCTCCGCCATTTCGGTGAATTCTGGGGCCAGCGGCTTGTCAATGTTCTGAGGGCTCTGCATCAGCTGTGGTTCACGGAAGGGGATCAAGGCCTGCAGGAGGGCAGTGCCGCAGAAAGCAACAATCCGGCCACCGGAACGCGCGGCTGGGTGGACCGGTTTTTCAGCGAAGGGAATGGATAAGGCTAAAACTCCTTTCGCTGAAGCCATTACGAAAGAACAACTGGATGGTATGCCGCTGAAACAGTTCAGCGGGGATATCATCGTGGCCGAAACACCCCGGATGGTTGCCGCCGCCTGCAGCTACCTGCATGGTTACCCGCTGCTGGGTTTTGATACCGAAACCAAACCCTCCTTCCGGAAGGGGGATGTCCATCCGGTTGCGCTGCTTCAACTGGCGGCCGGCGACAAGGTGGTGCTCATCCGCCTGCGGAAAAGCGGCCTGGTGCACGAATTGGTTTCACTCCTTGAGAAACCCACCGTCCTGAAACCCGGAGTGGCCATCCGCGATGATCTGAAAGGACTGCAGAAGATCACCCCTTTCAGTCCGGGCGGTTTCATCGAACTGCAGGATATTGCCAGAGATTTGGGAATCAAAGATTTCAGTCTCAAGAAACTTTGCGCTCTGCTGTTGGGATTCCGCATTTCCAAATCGCAGCAGCTAAGCAACTGGGAGGCTGACTCGCTTACCGACCAGCAGATCCTTTATGCAGCCACCGATGCATGGGTTTCACTGTTGTTGTATAAACGTTTAATGCAGATAAGGGAAGCCGGCCATGGTTGAAACCATCGTGCTGAAACCGGGGAAGGAGCAGTCGCTGTTGCGGTATCATCCCTGGATATTCTCGGGTGCCATCGGGAAGTTACCCGCCGGCATCCGGGAGGGCGATCCGGTGCGGGTGACGGCTGCCGACGGCCGCTTCCTGGGCCTGGGTCATTTTCAGGTGGGCTCCATCGCGGTACGGATCTTTTCTTTTACCGGGTGCAATCCGGATGCGGCTTTCTGGCGTGAAAAGATTGGCAAAGCCCTGGCGGTAAGAGAGGCTGCCGGGTTGACTTCCGGCACCGGCACTACCGTTTTCAGGCTGGTGAACGGCGAGGGTGACGGCTTTCCCGGCCTGGTGGTTGATTTTTATGCCGGGGTTGCGGTAATGCAAATGCATACGGCGGGCATGTTCCGGATCAGGGAGACCCTCGCAGACGCCCTTCGGGATGTCCTGGGCGGCCGCCTGCACGCCATCTACGACAAAAGTGAGAAAACCCTTCCCTATAAGGCGCCGGTCACCCCTGCCGACGGCTACCTGGGGCAGCCGGCGGCGGTTCCCCGCATCGTGGCTGAGACCGGCCTTCTTTTCAGCGTCGACTGGGAAACAGGCCAGAAAACGGGGTTTTTCATCGACCAGCGTGAAAACCGGCGCCTGGTGGAACAATATTCTCAGGGACGGCGGGTGCTGAACCTGTTTTCCTATACCGGGGGATTCTCGGCCTATGCCCTCCGCGGAGGTGCCGAAAGAGTCGATTCTGTCGATTCGTCGGCACGGGCGGCAGACCTGGCTGCCGGTAATATCCTTCTGAATTTTCCCGGAGAGGAGCGCCATCGCCAGGTGGTGGCCGATGCTTTCGACTTTCTGAAGGAAAGCCGGGAGCCCTACGACCTGATAATACTGGACCCCCCGGCCTTCGCCAAACACCAGGGAGCCCTCCCCAACGCCCTGAAAGCCTACAGAAGGCTTAACGAAAAAGCTTTCAGGCAGATTCTCCCCGGGGGTATTTTGTTTACCTTTTCCTGTTCCCAGACCGTGCCGCGGGAGAGGTTCAGAGAAGCTGTTTTTTCGGCTGCCGCGCTCAGCGGTAGGAATGTCCGCATCCTTCACCAGTTGACGCAGCCTGCCGACCATCCGGTAAGCCTCTACCATCCCGAGGGGGAATACCTCAAGGGGCTGGTACTGCTGGTAGAATAACGGCCGGCGGGCCAGCGGCAGCAGATGGGGGATTGGTCTGCCCGGAAGGGGTTAGCCCTGGTTCCGGTTGATTATCAGTTTGAACCGTAGGTAGTTCTCCCCCCATTCCCGGCTTCCTGTCGGAAGGTACTGGATCATGTCGGACGAGGCGGAGACGATCTTTCTCATTTCGGAAAGCGATTCCACATAGCCCAACCCGCGGGCCTGCATCAGGATGTTGCCGATGGCGGTAGCCTCCACAGGCCCCGCGATGACCGGCAGCCCGGTGGCGTCGGCGGTAAGCTGGCAAAGGAAACGGTTGTTGGCGCCTCCCCCGATGATGTGGATTTTTTCAACCGGTTTGCGGATCACCTTTTCGATCTGTTCCAGGGTGTATTTGTATTTCAGGGCGAGGCTGTCGTATACACAGCGGGCGATGGCTGCCTTTCCGGCAGGAACCGGCTGTCCGCTCTTTCGGCAGAACTCCCGGATGGCTTCCGGCATATCGGGGGGATTCAGAAACGACTGGTCGTCCGGATCTACCAGACTGACAAAGGGGGGAGCCGTCCGGCTCATCTCCACAATGTCGCTCCACGTCAGGGAGGCTTCGGTGTCCCATTTCCGCTTGCATTCCTGGATGAGCCAAAGCCCCATGATGTTTTTCAAAAAGCGGATGGTGCCGTCGACCCCTCCCTCGTTGGTAAAATTCAATGCCTGAATCTCTTCCGAGACCAGGGGCACCGGACTTTCGATACCCATCAGCGACCAGGTCCCGGAGCTGATGTAGGCCCAGGTTCCCTTTTCAGCCGGCACAGCGGCAATCGCCGAGGCGGTATCGTGCGAGGCAACCGCAATGCAGGGTATGGAATCGCTGCCGGTTTCGGCGCACACCTCCGGGAGCAACGAACCCAGCACTGTTCCGGGCAGCACGATCTCACCCACCAGCCCGTGCGGGATCCCCGCCACATCAAACAGCCTGTATTCCCATTCCGCTTTCCCCGGCTTCAGCATTTGCGAAGTGCTGGCCATGGTATATTCATTCCTTCGCACTCCCGTAAACAGGAAATTCAGGGTGTCGGGCATGAAAAGGAGACTCTTGCTGATATCCAGCGCCGACAGCCCGGAACGGTAAGCTGAAAATAGCTGGAACAACGTGTTAAACTGCATAAACTGAATCCCTGAAAGCATGTAGGTTTCGCCTTTCGGCAAAATGGTGAAAAATTCCTCCATGCTGTTGTTGGTGCGGCTGTCGCGATAGGCAAACGGAATGCCCGCCAGATGACCCTCCCGGGTTACCAATGAATAGTCTACCCCCCAGGTGTCTATGCCTATGGATTCGGGCTGGATCCCCATTTCGCGGATGCAGAGGGCCAGTCCGGTTTTAAGCTCCGAGAACAGGTTGTATACATTCCAGAAATAGTGCCCGTGCAACAACATCATCTGGTTGTTGAAACGGTGAACCTCCATCAGCTCCATCTGGTCTCCGTGCAGACTTCCCAGCATGGCTCTTCCGCTCGATGCCCCCAGATCGAACGCTAAAAAATGATGCTTTTTCATGATGTCGGATGAATGGCGATGTTGTAATTAAAAGGTGCAATGTACTATTTTTTTCGATTGAAATGAAGATCGGCGAACCGGATGAACTGTTCCCAGTCGTAGGGGGTGAGGTCGTGGGTTCCTTCGCGCAGGTGGTAGCCTATGTGGTTCATCACCGGCTGGTTTACGGGGGGCGGGAGGGGTGATTCCAGTCCGGTAAGGCCGTAAAGCTGGTAAACGGGGGAGGCGTGGAACCCGGAAAGGTATTCGCCCCTGGGGTCGGCCCACAGGTCTTCGACGGCACTGGCAATGTACACCGGTCGCGGGGCGATCAGGGCAATCAGTTGGTGCTGGTCTACGGGAAGTTCCTCTTCCAGGTTGCTGAAGGTTTTAAAGTTGGTGCAAAACCAGTGGGGAAAAGAGCTGTTGATGCGTTGCAGGGTTTCTCCGAATTTCCGACGCGAGAGGGCTGCCCCGCCGCATCCGGATTCGTTGGAGATGACCATGGCAAAACGGGTGTCGATGGCACCGGCCCATAAAGCGGCCTTGCCGAGCCGGGAATGGCCCAGCACGAATACCTTTCCGGCATCCACGGCGGGATCCGTCTCCAGGTAGTCCAGCACCCTGCTGAGCCCCCAGGCCCAGGCAGCCAGCGATCCCCATTCCCCTTCCGATGGCCGTTCCTCTCCTTTGCGGTAGGCAAAAGAATGAACCCCGTCGGAAAAATCATTCCGGTCCGGGTCGACCTCCTCATACCAAAGGGTGGCAACCCCGTAACCGGCATCCAGGATTCTCTGAACGGGCCATCGCGTCGCCCGGCTTCCCCTTGCGGCTTCCGAACCGGATTCCCTTCCCTCACTGCGGCCGCCGGACGCCAATACCGCTTCGTCAGCCGAAACAGTGTGATTCCCTTCGAAATTATAGCCCAGAAACACCGGCACGGGCCTTCCGCCCATGGGAAGGTATATCAGCAAATGGATTGAAAGACTCCGGGACCCCTTCTCCAGGACCAGTTCCACCTGTCGCCGGAAGCCGTTGGGGTAGGGGGTGCCGCTGCCTTCCTCCAGGATCCGGACCCGTGTGACCTTCAGCCTGCGGGGTTGCTTCCCGTATACCTGATCTTCAAAAAGACCCAGCAGCCGGGGCCTTTGCTTTCTTTCCCACTGACCCGCCGTGGTGACGGCTTTCCCGTTTTCTGACAGCAACGGATCGGGTAAGCGGTAGGATGGGACTTTCGTCTCGTCGTAATTGATCCCTTCCTGCCCGGAAGCAATAAGGGAAAAGAAGACCATCAGAAGGGCAAGAGGCTTTCTCATCAGGTTTCCAATGTTAAATTATACAGTTGTTTATTGCAGGTGTGACCATTCCGGCTTTTTCTGCCTTTGAGACCCTATGCGCGGGAGGCACTTACCCGGGCAGGGTCGTCCTGCCCCCGGGGTCAGTACCGTTTTCCCCACCAACCGCGGAGACGTTCCAGAATTTTGATCTCGGAAGGGTTGTTCCGGGGAAAATAAAAACGTTCGTTGCGGATGGCCTGGGGGAGGTATTCCTGTACGGTGAAGCTCCCGTCGTAGTCGTGGGCGTATTTGTATTCCTCGCCGTAGCCCAGTTCTTTCATCAGTTTGGTAGGGGCGTTGCGGATGGCAAGCGGCACCGGGAGGTCACCGGTTTTTTCGATCAGATCGAGTGCGGCGCCGATGGCCGCATAGGCTGCGTTGCTCTTGGGGGAGGTCGCCAGGTAAATGGCAACTTCGGAAAGTATGATCCTCGATTCGGGGTAGCCGATCTGGTGGACGGCGTCGAAGGCGCTCTGCGCCAGCAGGAGGGCGTTGGGATTGGCCAGCCCGATGTCTTCGGCCGCCAGGATGACCAGCCGCCTGGCAATGAACTTTACCTCCTCGCCGGCGGCTATCATCCGCGCCAGCCAGTAAACGGCCGCATCGGGGTCGCTGCCGCGGATGCTCTTGATAAAAGCGGAGATGATATCGTAATGCATTTCTCCCTGCTTGTCGTACAATGCAAGGTTCCGCTGCAGCACCTTCAGCACCTTGTCGTTGGTGATGGTTATCTTTCCTCCGTTTTCGGCATTGGCTATCAGCTCCAGGATGTTGAGAAGTTTGCGGGCATCCCCCCCCGAAAAACGGCGCAGCGCCTCCTCTTCGGCCAGCTCGATGTCAAGCTCTTTCATGACCGGGTCTTTCATGACAGCCCTGTTGAAGAGCAGCAGGAGATGTTCTTTTCCCAGGGGCTCCAGAACATAGACCTGGCAGCGCGAAAGCAGCGGAGCGATCACCTCAAAGGAGGGATTCTCGGTGGTGGCGCCTATCAGGGTCACCAGCCCCGATTCGACAGCCCCCAGAAGGGAGTCCTGCTGCGACTTGCTGAAACGGTGGATCTCATCGATGAAAAGGAGCGGGTTGGGGCGCCCGAAGAACTGCTGGTTCCTGGCTTTTCCGATCACTTCGCGGATCTCCTTCACCCCCGAATGGATGGCACTAAGGCTGAAAAAGGGCCGGTCGAGCATCTGCGCCATGATGCGCGCCAGCGTGGTCTTGCCCACACCCGGCGGCCCCCACAGGATGATGGAACTGAGGTTCCCCGATCCGATCATATGGGCCAGCACTCCGTTTTCGCCCACCAGATGTTCCTGGCCGATGAAATCGGCAAGGGTCTGAGGCCGCATCCTTTCGGCCAGCGGTATGTGGTGGCGTACTGTTGTCATCGGCTTTGTTTCATGCTTCTCCCCCGCACCGTTCTGTGATCTGTGCCGCCCCTCTGCCTTCCTTTTCTGCGGAAATGTCAGTAGGTGGCTGTCATGTTTTCATCCACACACAGGATGAAATCGGCACGGCCGATGTTCCCGGCCGACAGCTCCGTAACGTCATCCTGGCTAACCGTGGTGATGGTGATGTAATTAAGGTCAGGCTCTCCGCGGCGCAGATACCAGAGAATCCCTTCATAATGATCGGAGTGGTAGGCGCCGTTGAAATGGATGAACAAATGCCCCGGCACCCGGTTTTTCAGCAGGAAATAGGCCATGGTGGCATCCTTGACGGCCTGGGCCTTGGGCAAGGTTGCCCGGCTGTGCCCTTCCATCATGTGGGTCATGCGGGCATAGCCCGGCAACTCCGGATCGTAGGCGATGGGAAGGGGCGCCATCCAGTTTTTCTCTTCGGCCGAAAGCGAATCAAGCGCCGCAAAATCCTTCCTGAAAACCAGATTGGCATACCGCCGTGGAATGTTGGTGGCAATGAACCGAAGCCTCTTCTCCCTTGCAAAGTCAACCAGAGGTTTGTAATCCGTCGCATAATTGGGCCACACCCGGGCCAGGGTATCCAACCCTTTGCCATCGATTTCGCCTGCGAGATACATGTCGAGGGATCCCTGGTTGTCGGCTTCGAACATTTCGGCACCCAACACCAGGTCTCTTGTCCGGTGCAGCGACTCAACCACTTCGTACTGCAGCCAGTGGGCGACGGGATTGTTATGCAACTCCCCGAAAAGAATTACGTCGTTTTTTTCCAGTTCCCTGACCATTTTCAGGTAACTTATCCTTTTCCCGTTCGCCCTGTAGAGGGCATACGCCTGTTTGTTTTGAGCAACCGCCGGCAGCAGCGCGGCCAACAGCATCAGAAGGGTTGCAATACAAGCCTTTATCCTGAAGCTTTTCCTCATATCATTCTTCATTCAGTTGCAATATTGTTTTATGATGCTGTAGGCTTCGACCAGCCCCAGTTCCCCGGCTTTGGAGAGATCGTGCGCCCCGCCGGTGGTATCGTCGAGGTATATTTTGGCCAGCCCCCGGTTAAAATAGGCTTCGGCAAACTCGGGTTCCAGTTCGATGGCCCGGTCGAGATCGGCCATGGCCCGGTCGTAATGCCGGGTCCGGAGGTATAGGTACGCTCTGTTGTAATAACCGAAGAAAAATCCGGGCAACAGGGAAAGCGCTCTGTCGTAGTCTCTGAGGATCAGTTCGTAATCGCCCGAGATGACTTCCGGATTGCCGGGACCCGCAGCAGTGGCATCTTCAGGGTTTCGCGGCAGGGAAACCAGTCCGCCGGACGATGCCAGCTGTTCAATGTGTTCCGCCATCCGGAACCGGCAGTTCCCCCTGCTGAACCAGGCGAGGGCGTTGCCGCTGTCCTTTTTCAGAGCAGCGTCCAGATCGGCCAGCGACATTGTGTAATCGCCGGTCAGACAGTGGAAAATCCCCCTGTTCAGCCGGTTATGGCTGTCGTCTGAAAGGAGGGTCTTTTCGTTGAAGTAAAGAATGAAATTCCGGAACAGGCTTTGGTATACGCCGAAATTGCGGTTGGCAATCGACAAGGTGGGGTAATAATTGTTCTTCTGATTCATCCGGTCGATTTCCGGACTGTAATACTGAAGCCGTTCGAAGTTGACGGAATTCTTATCGAACGCGCAGATCAGGAAAAGCGGCTGAAGGTCGATCTGAAACCGGAGGTTCTGTACAAAGGGGTCGTCGGGATCGGCGGATTTGTTCTCCCGGTCGTTGCGGCTGTCGGAAACGATAAGACTAAGTCTTCTGCGACGGCGTGTTTCTTCTTCTTTTTCACGGGCTGCGGTCCGGTCGCCGGGTTCCTGGCCGCTGGTCTGGCCGCTGGTCTGCCCGCCGGTGGCGGTATTGGCTGAGGTTTGCGCTCCCGTCTGCTGCTGTCCGGCTTGCCGGTTAGCCGCCTCTGCTTCACTCAGGCGGCGCGAAAGGTCATACCGGGGATTCAGATCGGCCGCAATGCGGTAGTCATTGTCAAACCCGGGCCGCCCGAGAACCTCCCGGGCCATGCCCCGGTTGAAATAGGCATTGGCCATCCCGGGATCCAGCTTGAGGGCCATGTCGTAATCCATGATGGCTCCTGCCAGATCTTCCAGTTTGTGCTTGACAATGCCCCTGTTGTTGTAGGCCATGGCATTCCCCGGCTCCAGCCGGAGGCACTGGTCATAATCCCGCAGGGCTGAGGCATAGTCGTTCAGCTCAAACCGGGCAAGACCCCTGTTCAGGTAAGCTCCCCCATAATGAGGCCTGATCAGTATCACACTGTTCAAGTCCTGGATGGCCCCGCGGATATCGCCGTTCATGATTTTTGCATTGCTGCGGTTCATCAGGGCGTGCGTGCTGTTGGGATTGATCTCCAGGGCCCGGTCGTAATCCTCAATGGCCCCTTTGACATCCTTGCCCGCAAGCTTCGCAATACCCCTGTTGTTGAAGATGCCTTCGTCGCGGGGATTAAATTCCAGGGCTTTGTCGTAATCGAGGATGGCTCGCGGGTAATCCTCCAGGGCATGATAGGCCATCCCCCGCCGGGTGTAGGCGTCCGGGTAATAGGGTTTGATGACGATGGCTTTGTCGTAATCCTGGATGGCTCCATGATAGTCCTCCAGCATGTGCTTGGCAACCCCGCGGTAAAAATAGGGCTCCGGCATAAAGGGTTTAAATCTGATCACGATATTGAAGTACTCAATGGCGCCGACAAAATTGCCGATCGAAATGCGGGTCTGGCCCACCCGCATGTAATGGTTGATATTGAGCTGGGCCGAGGCGGTCCCCGTAATGAGAAACCACAGCACCGTCAATATGGCAATTCCATCCCCAACCCTCTTCATGTCGCAAAAATAGCATTTTGCTGCGTAGCCCCCGTGACGATTCACTTTATTTAACGCCCGCCCCAACTGCGGCTTCATGGTCGGTGGCAGTACGACCACCGGCTCTGCAAAACCCGGATTTTAACAAAGCCCTTCCGGTCCGTTCCCCGGCAGTGATGTTTCGCTCCTTATTATTTTTATCTTTGGCCTCATCAACAAATCCGGAGATGCAGGCAAAACGCATGATGCTTTGCTTCAAAAGGGAATGCATATTTCCTCCTTGCGAGTTTCATGTTGTGCATTTCTCTCCTGTAACGGAGGAATTTTTGTAACGCAATATTAGGGAAATTGTTAAGACCAATAATGACAGATGAAAACGGAAATACTGATTTTTCTGGCATGGGCAGCCTTCCTCGTTCCGGTTTCGGCTCAGGAAAAGGGTAGTACGGCTGATCTGGTTTTCACCGACGAAATACTTCTGCCGGCCACGCCGGTTCAGAATCAGAGCCGGACCAGCACCTGCTGGGCTTTCAGCGCCCTCTCCTTTTTTGAGTCGGAAATGCTGCGAAAGGGAAAACCGGCAGCCAACCTCTCGGAAATGTTCGTGGTGTATCACACCTACCTGAAAAAGGCGGAAAAATTCATCCGGATGCAAGGCAACACCACCTTCGCCCCCGGCGGTGCCTTTCATGATGTGGCATGGGCATTCCGGGAATATGGCCTTCTTCCGGAGGAAGTGTACGGCGGGCTGAACTACGGGGAGACGAACCATGCCCACGGGGAGATGGACCAGCTGTTACGGGGGCAGGTGGAGGCCCTGGTGAAAAATCCGAACCGGAAACTGTCGCCCGTTTGGCAGGAGCCGGTGAAGGCTGCCCTGGAGGCCTACCTGGGTAAAGTGCCGGATCAGTTTGCCTACGAGGGGAAAATTTATACTCCCCAGGCATTTGCCCGCGATGTCACCGGCCTTGACATGGACGATTACGTGGAGGTGACCAGCTTTATGCATCACCCTTACTACGGCAGCTTTATCCTGGAGGTTCCCGACAACTGGTCGTGGGATGCGGTTTACAACATCCCCCTGGAGGAGATGGGGGATATCGTGGACTATTCCCTCCGCCGGGGATATACCGTTGCCTGGGCTTCCGATACCAGCGACCCGGGATTCCAGTCCCGGGGCAAAGGCATAGCCTGGGTACCTGCGGAAGGCCCGAACGGCGGACAACCGGACGACACCGGCCGGGAGGCCGAGATCACCCCGGAAATGCGGCAGGCCGCCTTCGACAACCTGACCACCACCGACGACCATGGCATGCACATCATCGGAATTGCCAAGGACCAGAACGGAAAAACATGGTACAAGGTGAAAAACTCCTGGGGAATCCAGGGCCCCCATGAGGGATATCTGTATGTCTCCCGGGCTTATCTGCTGTATAAAACCACCTGCCTGATGGTTCACAAAGAGGGCATTCCTCATCCGGTGGCGAAAAAGCTGGATCTTTAAGCCGGCGTTTGCACCCTTCGTCCCGGAAATGATATTGACACAGTAAATGAAATCTCTTCTTCTGCTGCTCGTTTGTCTGACATCCTTGGCGCTCAGTGCCCAGGAGGATGAATGGGAGTGGTGGAACGAGATCCATGGATGGGAAGAGGGCGACCCGGGATGGCGGAATATGATGATCCTTTCGCCCGGATTCCTGGGCCCCAATGGTTTACCCGTCCCGGAGGTGAAAAAAGGCTATCTGACCGGAGAAACCGAAATGGAAATCACGGTATCCCGTCATTTCCATCCTGCCGATCCCACCCAGGACCTCTCGGCACGCTTTTACCTGCCTTTCTGCGACCATAAAATCGCCCTTGAAGGCTACGGGGTGTTGCTGGAGAATTACCAGTATTCGGAAGATATCCGCAATGCCCGTTTCAGCCGTGACAAGGATGGCCGGGGCATCGTTCCGGGCGACCTGTACCTGTCGGCGCTGATCCAGCTGAGCAGGGACCGCGCCTTTCCCAACACCCTGGCCCGTCTGGCCTTTAAAACCGCTTCGGGCGACGCCTTTGCCGCCCGGTACACCGATACCCCGGGCTATTTTTTTGATCTTTCGGCATCCCGGGATTTTGAACTGGACAGGAACAGCACCCTGCGGCCCTATGTCGACCTGGGATTTTACAGCTGGCAAACCTATCTTGAAGATACCCCTCAGAACGACGCCTTTTATTTCGGGGGAGGAGTCGAATTCCGCTACCGGGACTGGTCCCTTTCCGGAACTTATTCCGGCTATTCGGGCTACCTGGAAAGTCTTGACCGGCCCCGGGTCATCACCTTCGATACCCGGTATGACTGGACCAACTCAGCCGCCAGACTCCAGTTTGTCTACGGCCTGCGCGACTGGGTATACCAGACCTTCCGCTTTTCCTACATCGTGAAGCTCCGGGGGCTCTGATCCCGGCGCAAACCGTTGCAGTCACCCGGCATCGCCGGCGGCCGGCATGCCCAGATATAAACGCCATGAAGAAATTATCGCTCGTCATCTGCGTCTACAACGAAGAATCCAACATCGCCCCCCTGGCGGAACAGATCCGCCGGGCCCTCCGCGATATCGATTATGAAGCCATCTTCGTGGACGACGGTTCGACCGACCAAACCATCGCAGAAATCCTGAAAATCGGGGATCCGCGTTTCCTGCTTGTGGAACTCAGCCGCAACTACGGCCAGAGTTCAGCCCTGCAGGCGGGAATCGACCATGCCAAAGGCCGGTTTGTCGCTCTGATCGACGGGGACCTGCAAAACGACCCGGAAGACATACCGGCCATGCTGCACAAGGCGGAAACGGAAGGATGGGATATGGTGGCCGGCGTCCGCAAAAACCGCAAAGACGGCGCCTTCCTGCGGAAACTGCCCTCCCGGATCGCCAACTCCCTGATCCGGCATGCCACCGGCACCCGCATGAAGGACCTGGGCTGCACCCTCAAGGTCTTCAAAGGCGAGGCCATCCGGAACATCCACATCTACGGGGAACTGCACCGTTTTATCCCGGTCCTGCTTGTCCTCGAAGGCGCCACGCGCATAACCCAGGTCGATGTCAACCACCGGCCACGAAGCGCGGGAAAATCCAAATACAGCCTTTCCCGCACCGGCCGGGTGCTGAGCGACCTGCTGCTGATGCTCTTCTTTAAAAAATACCTCCAGCGCCCCATGCACTTTTTCGGGCAGACCGGCTTCGTAATCCTGGCCATCGGAATGGCCATCAATATCTATATGCTGATCCTCAAGATTATGGGTCAGGACATCTGGGGAAAACCGCTCCTCCTGCTGGGAATCTTACTGGTGCTGGGGGGGATCCAGTTCATCACCACCGGCATTATTGCCGAGCTGCAGATGAGAACCTACTTTGAATCGCAGAACAAGACACCCTACCGCGTCAGGCGCATTGCCAGGACCGGCACCATGGGAAAGGATGGATAAAAGGGCTGGAACCGGGTGAACAGGCGGTTCCATGTTCCGTTCAAACAGGTGACTTGATGCCTGTTATCCATTGGAGCGAGAGGATGCCCCAGAATGTCACCGCATCCGCATGACCTAGCAGAGGAAGGGATTGGTATTGAACTAAGGATGGAGTTGCAACGCGTTTGTGAAAACGCGCGACCATCGAATCGGAAACAGCCGGTGTGATCTGCTCATCGCCCTGGCCGTGAACAAATAGCTTGGGACTTTGGGTTGGCCAGGCTGTGATACTGTTCCGGTTCAGGGCTTGCTTCAGGGTGAGGTATTTGTTGTCGGTGGTATATTGCTGCAGAAATTCAGGCTTGAAGAGGGTGGCAATGGAAGTGCTGAGGCTACTGTTGATTTCTTCCGGACTGTTGTTGCCGTTAAAAAGCCCCGGGATGAAACCGCTTCCTGAATAGGCTGCACTGAAGACGTCGGAATAGGTGATATCAACTTCGTCAGTTAGAACATAAGAATTCAGCAGGTAAGCCATGAAATAAGGTTGTGAATAGGTCTGCTGACTCAATATATGTTTGCTTACCAGGTCCAGGTCGTAGGGACCTGCACCGCAGGAAGTGGCCTTCAGGAAAAAACGGCCGTCCAGCTTTTCGTTGAGCAATTCGTCGGTTTCAATTGCTTCGGCCACCGCAAGCGTCGCCCAGCCGCCCTGCGAGTATCCCATCAGATACAGATCTCCGTTTAGCGTGTATTCTCCGAGATCGGGCAACATCTCCTCAACGGCCAGCAAAAGGTCCGTCACCGATTGAACGGTCGACTGTTTGTGCAGGTAAGGGTGGTGCATCTCTTTGGATGCCCCGAATCCCAGGTAATCGGGGAAAGCCACCAAAAAGCCGGTTGAGGCGACCGATTCGATGAGTTTCAGCAAAGGGCTGTTGTAATTGACGGAGGGGGCTTCGGAGTGAAGGGTGTTGGTTCCGTTTTGAAAGCTGAGCAGGGGATATTCCCCTTCGACCGTGGGAATGCACACCAATCCGGACGCGACTACCGGCTCTGCCAGGAACTGGGTCTTGTATTTCACGGAATAGACGGAAACCCCCGACTGCACCAGCTGCACCAGCCCTGCGGCCCCGGGGTACTGTGTCCCGATCAGAGTGAAAATTCCTTGTACTTCAGACTGTTGCATACTAGTAACCAGATTGTAATCTATCAGGTAGTCGTTGTTGGAAAGAGGTAACTGTTCTTCGTTCTCGAACAGCTCACAGGCAGAAAACAGGAAACCCAACGAGGAAATCAATAAAACAACAAACAACACCCGGCGTTTCATACACTTAACTTTAATAATCTTTCAAAAATACGCTTTTCTGCCGATTTTATTGTTGGCCGGTGGTTGAAATTGATGCCGGAAGAAACCCTGGCAGCGAAAGGAAAATGCCAGGGCGTTGTAATACAAGGAAATACTTAATCTATGCAGGGCCTGAACAACCTCATTCCTTCCCTTTCCAGGCAGGGAAGTAAACGGTCCGTTTATCCGGATTTATTAACAAACAAGAATTATTCTAAATTATATGATCTCCGTTGGCCCCCGGCCGGTTGAAATATGAAAGTTTTTCGTAATTTTGGGCAGAATTACAAAATCTAAGCGCTATGTTGAAAGAAAAAGTTTTAAAATCAATCAATCAGCAGATTAACAATGAATATTATTCTGCATTTCTCTATTTGTCGATGTCGGCCTGGTTCCAGGGGAAGGGGCTTCCCGGTTTTGCCAACTGGATGTATATCCAGTACCAGGAGGAGCTTACCCACGGGAACAAATTTTTCAGGTATGTTCACGAAAGAGGCAGCCAGGTGGTTGTGAAGGCGATCGGCCAGGTGGAAACCGATTTTGAGAGCGTCTTGTCCGTGTTTGAAAAAACGCTCGAGCATGAGCAGTTTGTGACGGCCAGCATCAACAAGCTGATGGATGTGGCCATTGCCGAAAGCGATCACGCCACCCAGAGTTTTCTGAAGTGGTTCATTGACGAACAGGTGGAGGAAGAGGCCAACGTGAACGAACTGCTGGATATTCTGAGGATGATCAACAACCAGGGCAACGGGCTTTATATGCTGGACCGGGAGTTGCGCCAGCGGGTCTTTGTTGATTCGACAACAGCGGCGGCCGAATAGGGAGGCAAAGGTATTTTCTGAAAAGGCTGCCGGAATCGGCAGCCTTTTTTTAAATTTACTGTCATGGAGTCAATTCAGGATAGGGCAGACGGGCTGTTTTCCGGATTTGCGGAACGCTGCGGCCATCTGTACGATGTCAGGGGTATGGATGAAATCCGCAGGGCATATGGTTATGCCGTGCAAACCCTGGGTACGGCCCGTTTTGCCTCGGGCGAAAGCATACTGGTCCATGCCGTGGAGGTAGCCTGCGTCGTTGCGGAGGAGATCGGGCTGGGCAGCGAGTCGGTGGTGGTGGCGTTGTTGCACAATGTCATGGGGGACAGGCTGCCGCAGAAGGCCGATCCGGCGGAAATCACCGCCCGGTTCGGGAGTTCCGTGGCCTCCATGCTGGAGGGAATCACCAAAATCAACGCCCTGGGTACGGAAACCGTCGACCTGCATCCCGAAAATTTCAGAATGCTGATGCTGGCGCTGGCCGGCGATGTGCGGGTGATTCTCATCAAAATCGGTGACCGGCTCCATACCCTGCGCAATTTCGAACGGTACCCCGTCGATTCGATCCCCAAGGTGGCCAACGAGACCAACCATATCTATGCCCCCCTGGCACACCGGCTGGGACTTTATAAAATCAATTCGGAGCTGCAGGATCGCTGCCTGAGGTATCTGAAACCGGAAGCCTTTGAAGAGGTGGTTCAGCGGCTGAAGGAAACGGAGGCCGAGCGGGCCGGATTCACGGCCGAGTTTGTGAAACCCATCGAAGAAAAGCTGCGCAACCGTGGATTCCGGTTCGAAATCAAGGCACGGACCAAGTCGGTCTTTTCCATATACAGCAAGATGCAGCGGCAGAACGTACCCTTTGATGAAGTGTACGACCTGTTTGCCATCCGCATTATCCTGGATTCGGCCCCGGAAGACGAAAAAGCCGACTGCTGGGCCGTTTACTCGGTGGTTACCGATGAATACCAGGCCAATCCGGAACGGATGCGCGACTGGATCACCATCCCGAAATCGACCGGCTATGAATCTCTCCATGCCACGGTCATGGGACCTCACAAAAAATGGATCGAGGTGCAGATCCGCACCCGCCGGATGAACGAAATGGCCGAAAAGGGGGTGGCTGCCCACTGGAAGTACAAAGGGGGGAAGCAGGACACGGAACTTGACAAATGGCTGACCGGTATCCGTGAGATCCTGGAGAATCCGGACATGAGCATGGTGGATTTTATTGATGAATTCCGGAAAAACGTCTACAGCGAGGAGATATATGTCTTTACTCCCCGCGGCGACCTCAAAAAGCTGCCCAGGGGATCCACCATCCTCGATTTTGCCTACGAAATCCACTCCGAACTGGGTGACCGGTGCGTAGGCGGAAAGGTCAACGACCGGAAGGTGACCCTGCGGTACAAGCTGAAAAACGGCGATATCGTCTCGGTGGAAACCTCCCCGAACCAGCGGCCCAAAATCGACTGGCTCGAAATAGTTGCCACATCAAAGGCTAAAACCCGGATCAAGGCCTCCCTGAATGAGGAGAAAAAAAGAGAAGCCGCCAATGGCAAGGAGATTCTGAACCGGAAATTCAAAAACTGGAAAATCGAACTGACCGATGAGATCATCCGCAAACTGCTGAAAAACTGGGGCCTGAAGCTGGCCAGCGATCTTTACTACCAGATTTCGAGGGGAAAAATCGATACCCTGCAGATCAAGGCCTTTGTCAGGGCGGAAGAGAAGCAGTCGGTGCGGTCGAAACTGGAAGAGATCCTTCCTTCGGAAGCGCCCCGCGATGTGGGAGGCGAGGGCAGCGACGACTATCTGATCATCGACAACAGCATCCTGAATGTGAATTACAAGCTGGCCCCCTGTTGCAATCCGGTGTATGGCGACGAGATTTTCGGTTTTGTGACCATCCGCGATGGAATAAAGGTCCACCGGGTGAGCTGCCCGAATGCCCCGCAGATGATAGAGCGTTTTCCCTATCGCCTGATCAAGGCCAAATGGAGGCAGACCTCCGCCAAAGGCTCCTTTCTTACTACCCTTTTCATCAACGGAACCGACTCGCTGGGTATCGTCTCTGAGATTTCGCATGTGATTGCGCGCGATTTTGGCGTCCAGATGCGTTCCATCCATGTCGATTCCGATAAGGGGGAATTCAGGGGGGTGCTGAAAATCTGGGTGCACAGTGTGGAACACCTCGATTTTCTGATGCATAAGCTCAGGAATATGAAGGGTATTTCGTCTGTTTCCCGGGGAGAGAACTGACAGCCCTTTTTCAGGGCCGGTCAATGGTTTATCCGTTCACCTTTAGGTTTGGATCCGATGAATTTGCTGATTGCACCCAATTCGATGAAGGGCAGCCTGGATGCGGTTGCTTTTGCTGCCGCCCTGGAGGCAGGCTTCCGCAGCGCCTCTCCTGTTTTCAACATCCGGAAGGTGCCGGTGGCCGATGGCGGCGATTTTACGGGCCCGGTCCTCTGGGAAGCTCTCGGCGCCGGGATTTATCGGCAAACGGTTACGGATCCTCTCGGGCGTAGGGTAGAGGCTTCCTACGGTATTGCCGGCCGTACCGCCGTTATCGAGATGGCCTCTGCAAGCGGCATGAGGCTGTTGGCGCCCGATGAACGCAACCCGCTGGAGGCCACCAGCCGGGGAACGGGAGAACTGATGGCTGCCGCGCTGGAAAGGGGATGCACCACCCTTTTGCTGGGTGCGGGCGGCAGCGCCACCATCGACGGCGGGATCGGGATGCTGGAAGCCCTGGGATTTGTCTTCTACGACCGCAGCAACAACCGCCTGCAAGGCCGCTGCAGTTCCTTGCCGCAGGTCTCGCGCGTAGTGCCGCCTGAGGGAATGGCTGCCGGCACAGAAGTGCTCATCCTGGCCGATGTGCCGAATCCCTTGCTCGGAGAAGAGGGTGCCGTAACTGTCTTTGGCCCTCAGAAGGGGGCGACTCCCGCTTCGGCCGCTTTCCTTGAAGCGGGGCTTGCCAACTGGATCACGGTGCTTGAAACGGCGGCTTCCGCATCTTTGAGGGAAATGCCGGGAATGGGCGCCGCCGGCGGCATCGCGTCGGGCCTCGTGGCTTTCATGGGCGGCAGGATTGTCCCGGGGGCCGCCCATGTTTTCAACATCCTCCGAATGGAGGAGCATATCCGGTGGGCCGATTGGGTGTTTACCGGCGAAGGGACAGCCGACACCCGGGGAACACCGGGGAAAGCCCCGGGAATGCTGGCCTCCCTGGCAGCCCGGCTTGGAAAACCGGTCACCCTTTTCACCGGATCGTACGACCCTGCGGCTTCCGCTTCCTTCGACGGAATTTTCCCCATCGGCAACGGCCCGCAGTCGCTCGCAGAACAGATGGCCTCCGCGGCCCCAAACAGCAGCCAGGCAGCCCGCCAACTGGGCCGTTTCCTCCTCCGTGCCAACCCGGAAGCCGCAACCGCCCATGAACTGCTGACCGGAGCCGAAACCTTTCTGCGGGAGGACAACCCCCGGGAGGCCCGCAACCTCCTGGACCGTGTCAATGGCACCCATCTGTCCGGTTACTGGTACCTTTGCGGACTGACAGAACAGAATCATCAGCATTGGGCCGGCGCCATCAACTGCTTTCAGAAATGCACACAACTGGACCCCGGCCACACGAAAGCCGCCGCCGCCCTCGATATGACCCGCGAAATTCTTGCTTTCCGGCATACAGACCTCTTGAACCCCTGAACCGGAACTATGCCTGCGATCCCTTCCCGATACCCCGGAATGACCTCAGCGGTATTCTTCAGGGCTCCTTTTATCTCCCCCTTTTTTTTGGCACCTTTTTTGATCTCCCGGTCCCGTCCGGGGTGTCCGGGCTGATAAAATAATTTGTATTTAATCGCAGAATTTATATTTTTGCCCTCGGTGCGGAGGTAAAAGTTTAATAATCAATAATTAAATAAATTAAACGGAAAATGAAAAAGTACTACTTGTTCTTCGCGGGACTCTTTTTTTCTGCTGCGGTGATGGCCCAGGATGCGGCCGAATTGATCAACAAGGCCAATGAGGCGTTGAAAGCCAACCAGTTTGCCGAAGCATTCGAATTGTACGACAAAGCCATGTCAAATCTTGGAGAGGTGGTGGTCGACAAAGCCATCAACTTCAACATAGGCTTTGCAGCCATGCAGGCCGATAAGAACGAAGCAGCCCTTTCCTATTTTGACAAAGCCATCGAAGCGGGAACCAACCTGCCCAAATGCTATGAATACAAGGCCGGCATTTACAATAAAATGAAAGATTATACGAATGCCCTTGCCAATTATGAAAAAGCCCTGGAACTTTATGAGACCAAACCGGGAGCCCTTCTGCTCAACTCGGCCGTAACCGCCTACCGGCTGGAGAATTTCGAGAAGGCGGTCAACTATTTCGATTTGGCCTACCAGGCCGGCTTTAAAGCCGAGGATGCCCTTTTCAACAAAGCCGGCGCCCTTAAAAAGATGGGCAGGGATGAGGAGTTTAAACAAACCCTGGAATTGGGATTTGAAAAATTCCCGGCCAACAAAAAGATCGGAACCACCCTGGCCGGTGTATACGTGACCGAGGGAAACGAACTGTATCGCAGCGGCGCTGAAATTATCAACAATGCGAACAAACAGGTTACCGACGGCAAACTGAAGACCGACGACGATGCCTACAAAGCCGAGGTGGAAAAGGCAAAGGCCGAATTCGGCAAGGCCGTGACGATTCTGCAAAAGGCTTTGACTGCCGATCCCTCCAATCCCAATGCTCAAAAGCTGATCGACGCCTGCAACCAGGTGAAATAACCGAGGTGTACCCATAGCCCTGAAAAACCGCCGTGCATTTCCCGCGGCGGTTTTTTTATTTTCGTCCCGGGAGGTTACCTTGCGGGAAAAGAATGGAATTTGTAGCTTTGAGAAAAATTATAAAGCTGCGGCAATGAAAAAGATCACATTTCTTCTGCTACTACTGGCTGCCTTTTCCTGCAGGCAGAAAAATGCCGGATTACAATACATACCTGATATGGAAACCATACGGGCGAAAGCCGCCGAGTATGCCCCCTTCACGCTCACCACCGACCTTTCGCTTCTGACCGAGAAGGAAAAACAGATGTTGCCCCTGTTGTTCGAAGCTGCCTCCCTGATGGATGACATTTTCTGGAAACAGGCTTACGGCGACAAGCAAGAGCTGTTGGAAGGAGTCGCCGATCCGGACTTGCTGAAGCTTTTAAAGATCAACTACGGGCCGTGGGAACGGCTGAACAACAACGAGCCTTTTCTCGGGATGGCCGCCAAACCTGACGGCGCCTGTTTTTATCCGGCCGATATGACCCGGGAGGAGTTCGAAGCCTGGGAAGAACCGTTAAAGGCGGGGCTTTACAGTCTGGTGGTGCGTGATTCAGCGGGCAACCTGGCCTTGGTGCCCTACCATGCGGCCTACCGTGAGGTGGTGGAAAAAGCCGCCGGGCTTCTCAGAAGCGCAGCCAACCTGGCCGAAGATCCCGGCTTGCGGCAATATCTCACGCTCCGTGCCGATGCCCTGCTCACCGACGACTACTATGAAAGCGACCTGGCCTGGATGGACATGAAAAACAATACCCTCGAATTCATCGCCGGCCCCATTGAAACTTACGAAGATCACCTTTTCGGATACCGCGCCGCCCACGAGGCTTTCATTCTGGTGAAAGACAGGGAATGGAGCGCCCGGCTCGAAAAGTACGCCACCCTGCTGCCGGTACTGCAGCGGGAGCTTCCGGTAGGGGAAGCCTATAAGAAAGAGGTTCCCGGGAGCAGCTCCGACATGAACGTCTACGACGCTGTATTTTATGCCGGCGACTGCAACGCAGGCAGTAAAACCATTGCCATCAACCTGCCCAACGATGAAAAGGTACAGGCGGCCAGAGGAAGCCGCAAACTGCAGCTTAAAAATGCCATGCAGGCGAAATTCGACAAAATTCTGGTTCCGATTGCCGGATTGCTGGTGGCCGAAGAACAGCGGAAACATGTCAGATTCGACGCTTTCTTCGAAAATACCATGTTTCACGAGGTGGCCCACGGCCTGGGCCCTTCGTTGACCATCAACGGCTCCTCCACAGTAAGGGAATCCCTGAAAGATGCCTATACCGCCATCGAGGAAAGCAAAGCCGATATCCTGGGGCTCTGGTGCGTCTGTAAACTCCACGAAATGGGCGAATTCCCCGACAAGGAGCTGATGGACAACTTCGTTACCTTCATGGCAGGAATCTTCAGGTCGGTCCGCTTTGGCGCCGCCTCCGCCCATGGAAAGGCCAACATGATCCGCTTTACCTGGTTCCAGGAAAAAGGCGCCTTCGAACGGGATGCCGCTACCGGCACCTATCGCATCGATTTTGAAAAAATGAAGGAAGCCATGCTGGAACTCACCCAAAGTATTCTTACCATTCAGGGCGACGGAAATTACGCCGAAGCCGTGCGCCTGATCACCGAAAAGGGAATCATCGGGAATGACCTTCAGTCTGACCTTGAACGGATTGCAAAAGCAGGTATCCCGAGAGACATTGTCTTTGAACAGGGGCCTGCCGTTCTCGGACTGGATATCCGGTAATCGCGCTCCTTCCGGCAATAGCGGGCTGAGGGAAAGGCAATACCTTCTGCGGAAATTCTGCCGGGATCCGGTTTCTTAACCGGCTCTGTCGCAGGAATGGGACTTTTCGACCCTTTTGCTCTCATGCGTTGATCCGCCGGACCGTTGCCGGATTCACGGCTTCAGGATGACCCTCAGGGGTGCACTTCCCGGGGGCATGATGCTCCGGCCCTTCTGTTTTCCATACTGCCTGTCGGCTCTTTTCCCTCGAAAATTAAGACTATTTGGTATTTAACTTTGCATTAACAAGCCCGTACGGATCCGGATCTTATTTTTGCAACATGGAGTTGACAAAAAGAATGGGAGTCTGGCTTCTTGTCTTTCTCTTTCTGTTGTCGGATACGGGAGTCGTTGTATTACGCACCGGCTGCCGTTGTACGGGGGAGAAGCGGATTTACCTGTATACGGATGGCAAAACCTGCGGTGAACAGGCTTTTTCCAACCACCACGCCGGTCATTGCTGTGATATGCAGACTGAAGGTTCCTGCAGCGCTGACTGTGATTGCGGATGCAATGAGCCTGAGGCCCGCTTTTACCGGATTGATGACAGTTTTGCCCCGTCAACCCAGGCTGAATGTAAGCCGGTAGCACTTGAACTTCCTGAATTCCAGCCGGTCCGGACCGCTTCATGCCTTTCCCCCCTGCTTGCCCCGGCCGGGGTGGGACAACCCTTCCGGGACCCCCCGCCACATCCTCCCACCGACTCCCTTGTTTACCTATACTGCCAGCCCAAGATACCCTCTCTGTCGTGATTTATACCGGTTGAAACCCCCTTTGTCGCAGGTTGAAATTGTGTTAAATCACCGACTATGAGATTGTATAGATTATTTTTCATTTTAGTGTTATTTCCGGTCCTTTCCTTTGCTCAAACGATAACGGGTATTGTTCTGACGCCGGGAGAAGGTGCAGCAGAACCGCTGCCGGGGGTTCATGTATATTGGGAGGACCAGCGGCAGGGCACCGTCACCGATGAGGCCGGCCATTTCAGCATCGGGAAGGGCAGAAGCCGGGGGCCTCTGGTTTTCAGTTTTGTAGGCTATCACACCCATCGCCAGGAAGTTGCCGGATCCGGTCACCTGGAGGTGATGCTGGTGCCTGATCTTACCATCGGAGAGGTGGTGGTCGAAGTGAAAAACCGGGGAACCTACCTTGCTGCCATGGATCCCATTCACACGGAAAAGATTACGGGAGCGGAGCTCCACAAGGCTGCCTGCTGCAATTTGGCGGAGAGCTTTGAAACGAACCCCTCGGTCGACGTGAGCTACAACGACGCCATCACGGGGGCCAAACAGATACGCCTGCTGGGACTCGACGGAACCTATTCCAGGCTTCAAACCGAAAACATACCCAATTTCCGCGGATTGGCAACCACTTTCGGGTTGACCTATATCCCCGGACCCTGGATGGAGTCCATACAGGTCTCCAAAGGTACTTCCTCGGTGGTCAACGGGTACGAGTCGGTCACCGGACAAATCAATGTGGATTTTAAAAAGCCCGACAGCAGCGAAAAGCTCCACCTCAACCTCTTCGGAACCGCCGACGGGAAACTGGAGTTCAACGGCAACGGCAACTTCCGCCTTTACAAGGACAAACTGACCACCGGTCTGTTTCTGCATGCCGAAAACCTCAGCAACAAGATCGACCACAACGGCGACGGATTCCTGGATCATCCCACCGGCGACCAGTATCACCTTTTCAATGTCTGGAAATACAACAACCACAGCGGATTCATGGTTCACGGGGCTTTCCGCTACCTGGCGGATAACCGGTACGGCGGCCAGGCGGATTTCATAAGAAATGCCCCACCCACGGCCCAGGATCCCTATGGAACATCGATCCGGAACAACCTGGCCGAAGCGGTCTTTAAGGCTGGCTATGTCTGGCCCTCGCAGCACGCGGCTCTGGCCCTCCTCTCGAACGGTGTGACCCATGCGCTGGAATCCGCCTATGGCCTTACCCGGTACGATGCCCGTGAGAACCGCTTGTATGCCAATCTTGTTCTCACCCTGGACCTCGATGCGCGGGGGCACCACCTCCTCAACACAGGAACCAGTTACCTTTACGACCGTTTTGATGAAATCCTCGGAGACCGGTCGATGGACCGTTTTGAGTCGGTTCCCGGTTTTTTTGCCGAATACACCTTCCGGCCCTCTGACCGGTTTACCCTGATGAGCGGTATCCGGTATGATTTGCATAACCTCCACGGCAACTTTGTCACGCCCCGTTTTCACCTCCGTTACCAGCCCTTCCACCGGCTCACCTTACGCGCAAGTGCCGGGAAAGGCTTCCGTTCCGCTCAGGTGCTGGCCGAAAACAGCTTCCTGCTTTCCAACTACCGTAAGCTGCTCTTTGACGAATCGGTACGGGAAGAGGCCTGGAATTACGGGGCTTCCGTAACCGGGACGAGCCCCCTCTGCGGACGTGACCTGCAGGTTACGGCAGAATTTTACAGAACCTCGTTTCTGCAGCAGCTGGTGGTGGACAGGGAGACATCGGCCAGCCATATTCTTTTAAAACCCCTTGAAGGCTCTTCGTTTGCCAACAGCTTTCAGATCGACCTCCGTTATCCGGTTGTACGAAACCTGGATCTTACCCTTGCCTGGAGGCTGAACGATGTGAAGCAGACCATCGGAGGCCGTCTTTTGGAAAAACCCTTCACCAGCCGCTACAAGGGCCTGGTGTCGGCCAATTACACCACCCGTCTGAAAAAGTGGATGTTCGACTATACCCTTCAGCTGAACGGCGGAGGAAGGCTGCCGGTAATGCCGGGAGTTGCCGCACAGGCTACCGCGCAAAATCACAAACTCCGTTTTCCGGCCTACAACGTAATGAATGCCCAGATCACCCGCTATTTCAGATACTGGAGCGTTTACGCAGGCGGGGAAAACCTCACCGGTTTCATGCAGGATCAGCCGGTGTTGGGTGCCGACCGCCCTTTTGAACCCGGTTTTGACGCCACCCACATCTGGGGGCCCGTCATGGGCCGCCGCCTTTACCTGGGGCTGCGCTTTACCCTGAATTACCCGTAACAGCAATCCGCGGCGAGAGTGAAAACGTTCACCGGCCAAAGAAGTTGCGCCCCGCGAAGCCGCAGCAGGCCTCCCGATTTTTACGCATGCAAAAAAGCGGTATGCCCGGAAGGGGTAGTCCGCATCCTGATTGTGCAATAATTTGTAATGAACTTTCAAATAGTTACTGAGATGAGAAAGACGATGCTTTTGGTGGCTTTCCTGATGGCTGCCCTGACCCTTTTGGCAGCCCCGAAAAAGGGGGATCAGACGGTTTATTTCAAGAGCAGCATGCATTGCGCCGCCTGCGAAAACAAACTGTTCGAACAGCTCCGGTTTGAGAAGGGTGTGAAGGAACTGGAAACCGATCATGTTTCCAACACCGTCAGGGTGGTGTATGCCCCGTCGAAAACTGCGCCCGGAAAACTGGCCGCAGCGATTGAAAAGGCGGGATATAAAGCAGTGGCAATCGACTCGGCGGCTTACCGTGGCCTGGTCGATTCTGCCGCGGAGCGCAGCCCCCGCCTCTGAACCGACGGTTGAGGGTTTTGCGGATCGGAAATCCCTCGGGTTCCCGGAGCCGCTGACCCCGGTCAGAAATGGCTGGACTCCAGGAGCGGAGGATCGCAGCTCTGATCGTAGTGGTCGATTTTGTGGACTGCCATCCTGAACCAAACAAGGCCGGCGGGGTCTGTGCAGGTTTCTTTCAAACGGTCGTTCTCCCTGAAAATCTCCCGGCATTCGCCCATGGTGAGATCGAAGTGGATCACCCCGGCCATTCTGACCGAAATGGTTCCTTCCGAAACCAGCAATTCGGCGTAAGGATTGGCCCTGAGCTGCACAAGCACCGCCTTGTGAGGCGTTACTGCAAAACAAAGATTGTTTTCTGTCCGGCTAAGAACCCGCAGCATCCGGATCCGTGGTTTACAGGACAGGTCCACCGTGGCAAACGCCACATCGGGGTGTCTGTCGAGGAAAGAGTAAGCTTTCTCCATGGCAGGGTGTGTTATGGTGTTCCTTAATGTCTTCCCGCTCCCGGATGACGCTTCCCCCGGATTGTGAGCCTGCCGGAATCGCGGGACCCTCGTTTTACAATGCTTTCAGCAGGTAGGCGATGAAAACCCCCAGGTAGTTGCCGATGGCGTACCCGATGAGTCCGTTGGCGATGCCCGTAAGAATTATCTCCTTGTTCCGGATCGAAGCCGCAACCGCCGGGATGAACGGGGGTGAAAAGGTCAGCCCGGTGATGGTGATGATGGTCGTATCGGTATCCACCCTGAAGATTTTGGAAAGGCCGGCATGCACCAAGATGGAGCCGAAAACGGCAATGGCCACATACAGGAACAAGCTGAGAAAACGAATCTGGAACATGGCACGCAGGTCGGCCATGGAGGCGAAAACCAGGGAAAATACAATGATGAAGTACATCCCGAACTGGAAGGTGTTTTCGATGCCGTTGATCTTCTTCACCAGGGAGGCCAGCAGTCCCAGGGTGGTCAGGGTCAGGATGATGACGGTCATCTGTATCTCCTTGTTGACCATCATGCCGAGTCCGTAGCTGACGCCCACGATCAGCAGCGAAAGGCAGAGGGCCGCGCCCAGCTGTCGGAAAGATTTCCAGGATAGCATACCCAGGTAATTGTCAATTCCTTCTGTTTCTCTGATCACTTTGCAGATGGCCTTGTGCTTTTTCGTTTCCGAAAAATGGGGCAGGAATAGGTTGAAGGTTCGCTGGGCAAAGGTCATCAGGAAAAATAACACGAAAGCGCTGAGCACCATGTCATAGGTGTTGGTCAGGATAAACACGTCGGGGCTGACTTTCAGGGCGGTGGCTATGGCTACGAGGTTGGCCGTTCCTCCGGTGTAAACCCCCACCAGCATGCCTCCCACTTTCCATCCTTCCGGAATTCCGTCGTTCAGAAGGAGATAACCGGCGAAGATCACTACCACCAGGGATACCAATCCGAGGATCAGCGATTTGAGAGCTTCGGGAGCCAGCCTCAGCCATCGCCGCAGGTCAAGTGAAAACAAAAGCAAAGGAATGGCTATCAGAATCATCACCGATGAGAGCAGGCTTTGCATGGAGGCAATCTGGTTGACCAGAAGGTCACTCTGCGAAAGGCTTCCCGCCTCGACGAGTGAGGCGGTCTGGTCGGCAGGGAGGTACAGCGAGCCGTCGGGGGCCGGCAGCATGGCCCGGTAAGCCTCGCTGCCCTTGGGCAGCAATCCGATGTTTCCGATCAGAATGCCAATGGCGTAAGCCAGCGCGATCGCTCCAATCTTGTTGACCGTTTTGTTGATGTGGGTCAGATAGATGATCAGCAGCGGCAACAGGAAATAAAAGGCCAGGAGCAGGGCGACATATACCATATCCGTTCAGTTTGGTCCGGTTCAAGAAAATACAGGCATCATTAAGGTGGACAGGCCTGATCCGGGTTCGGCTGATCAACCTTCCGGTTTTCATATGGCCTTTCCGGAACTGTTTTTACTGCTTCGGCCTGTGCTGTGGAGGGCAGGGCTCCGTCAGGCCGGGGGATCAGGTAAGCACGGAGGATTACAACTCCAGCTCTCCGTCGTGGATCTCCTGCCAGGGAAGCCCGTTCCCGGCAAGTGCTTCCAGAAAAGGATCCGGGTCAAATTCCTCTACGTTATAAACCCCCGGCTTTTTCCAGATTCCCCGGAGGTACATCATGGCGCCCGTCATGGCGGGAACGCCGGTGGTATAGCTCACCGCCTGGGTGCCCGTCTCTTCATAGGCCACCTCATGGCTGCAGTTGTTGTATATGTAATAGGTTTTTTCCCTCCCGTTCCGGATACCCCGGATGCGGCAGCCGATGGAGGTCCATCCTTTGTAGTTTTTCCCAAGATCGCCCGGATTGGGTAAAACCGCTTTGAGGAACTGGATGGGTACGATCTCCCGGCCTTCGTAAATAACCGGATCGATGCCGGCCATGCCGATGTTCTGGATTACCCGCAGATGGGTAAGATACTCCTGCCCGAAGGTCATCCAAAAACGGGCCCTCTTCAGGGTCGGGAAATTCTTCACGAGCGATTCCAGCTCTTCATGGTAAATAAGGTATGATTCCTTTGGGCCTATTCCCGGATAGTGGAGCGGTTTATGGATTTCATGGGGCTCGGTTTCCACCCACTTCCCGTTTTCCCAGTATTTGCCCTTCTGGGTCACCTCCCGGATGTTGATTTCCGGATTAAAGTTGGTAGCAAAGGCTTTCCCGTGTTCGCCGGCGTTGCAGTCGACAATGTCGAGGTAATGGATCTCGTCGAAATGGTGCTTGGCGGCGTAGGCCGTAAAAACGCTGGTGACACCCGGGTCGAAACCACAGCCCAGTATGGCGGTGATCCCCGCTTCGCGGTACCGCTCCTGGTAGGCCCATTGCCACTTGTACTCAAACTTGGCTTCGTCGCGGGGTTCGTAATTGGCGGTGTCGAGATAACTGGTTTCCGTCTCCAGACAGGCGTCCATAATGGGAAGGTCCTGGTAGGGTAAGGCTACGTTGACCACGAGGTCGGGTTTGAAGGTGCGGATCAGGGTAACCAGCTGCGGCACGTTGTCGGCGTCTACCTGGGCGGTCCGTAACCGGTTGCCTCCGATCTTCCGTGCAATGGCATCGCATTTTGACTTGGTCCGGCTGGCCAGCATGATTTCGGTGAAAACCTCCGGCATGGCTGCCATCTTATGAGCAACGACCGTGCCGACGCCCCCGGCCCCGATGATTAATACTCTACCCATGTCCCAACGTTTTGTTTCTATTACAAAGAAACATTTTTTTTGTCAATATTGTCTTTTTTAAGGGATAATGGACCCCTTCCTCAGCCCGGGTTTCTTTTTCTGCATGCAAATTGCAGCTTTAAGGTATCTGCAACCTTTCTTTTTTCCCTGCCAATCCATTTTCAGACCTTTTCCTGTGGCCGGTTTGAATTGTCTTTTTACATTTATAGCCTGGTAGGTTAGATGATGAATCATCTGTTCAGGAAGAAATCGGTCGATATGATCCTCCGGCATGCGGAGGAGGGTGAAAAGAGCCGGATGAAGCGCAGCCTGGGGGTCAGGGATCTTACTGCCATGGGGATTGCGGCCATCATCGGGGCGGGGATTTTCAGCACCATCGGCACGGCGGCCGCAACCGGGGGCCCGGCGGTCTCCCTGTTGTTTGTCTTTACGGCACTGGCCTGCGGCCTCTCCGCCCTCTGCTATGCCGAATTTGCCTCCACCATTCCCATCAGCGGAAGTGCTTACACCTATGCCTATGCCAGTTTCGGCGAACTGATCGCCTGGATAATCGGATGGGACCTGATCATGGAATATGCCGTGGGTAACGTGGCGGTGGCCATTTCCTGGTCTGGGTATTTTACCGGATTGCTGAACGGACTGGGACTTCACATCCCTGATTTCCTCTCCATCGACTATGTCAGCGCTTCCAAAGGTTTCACGGCTGCTGAAGAGCTTTTCCGTTCGGGAGTGGCTCCGGAGATGGTCGATTCCGCCCTGCGGATAGCCTGGCAGGCCTGGACAACCGCCCCTTCGCTGGGGAATGTCCGTCTTATCGCCGACCTGCCGGCACTGGGGATCGTGGTATTCATCACCTGGCTTGTTTATATCGGCATCTATGAGACCAAAGTCGCCGGTAATATCATGGTGCTGCTGAAGACAGGCATTCTCCTGCTGGTCATCGCCGTCGGGGCCTTTTATGTGGACCCTTCCAACTGGAGCCCTTTTGCACCCAATGGCATCGGAGGGGTTTTAAAAGGGGTCTCCGGGGTATTCTTTGCATACATCGGTTTCGATGCCATTTCCACCACCGCCGAGGAATGCCATAATCCCCGCAGAGACCTGCCGCGCGCCATGATCTACTCCCTGATAATCACTACTTTGTTGTATGTAGCCATCAGCCTGGTGCTCACCGGCATGGTCTCTTATCACTTGCTGGGAGTCCCCGATCCCCTGGCCTATGCTTTCGAAAAGATCCGGCTGACCCGGCTGTCGGGATTCATCGCTTTGAGCGCAGTCATTGCCATGGCCAGCGTGTTGCTAGTGTTCCAGGTAGGACAGCCCCGGATCTGGATGAGCATGAGCCGCGACGGACTGCTTCCTCCCCGTTTCTGCAGGCTGCACCCCCGCTACCGGACGCCAGGCTTTTCCACCCTCATCACCGGAATCGTGGTGGCGGTTCCGGCCCTCTTCATGAACCTCACCGAAGTGACCGACCTTACCAGCATCGGTACTCTGTTTGCCTTTGTACTCGTCTCGGGCGGAGTACTCGTTCTTCACCCCAGGGGATTCCGGGAGGCGGGAAAAATGACTTTCAAGGTTCCTTACCTGAACAGCCGCTGGTTTTTGCTTCCGGTGTGGCTTGCCGTGGCCGCGGTAGCCCTGCTGGTGAATCTTGGATGGAACAGCCGGCAACCCGGTACGGAACAATGGCATAACCTGGATTGGGTGCACCACATCCCCCGGCTTGTTTTTGCCCTGGCTGCCCTGATAATCACCTTTTTCGCAGTTGCCAGGCAATGGTCGCTGATACCTGTCCTGGGACTGCTTACCAATCTGTACCTGATGAGTGAACTGGGCCTTACCAACTGGCTCCGGTTCCTGATCTGGCTGGTTATTGGGCTGGTTATCTATTTTACCTACGGGGTGAAACACAGCCGCCTCAGGCAAACCTGACTGTCGTGGACTCTTAGTTTCCGCCCTCCCCGGCAACGGCTTTCCGCAAAGATTCCAGTTTTTCTACCGCTACTGGATCTCCCGGTTTCAGTTGCAGGGCACGCTGGTACCAGACCCTTGCTATGTTGTATTCCTTTCCTGCCAGAGCCTCGTCTCCTTTCTCCAGGTACCCGGCGACGGTTTTTTCAGTATTTCCCTGCAGCCTTTCGTTGATTTTCATCTGGATCTCAGAAAGCTGCTCCCGGGGATAGCTGTCGCCGGGCCGCAGACCCAGCGCCCGGTTGTACCAGGAACGGGCCACCGCCATCTGCCCGCCGTGGAACGCCTCGTCCCCCTTGTCGATGTTATCCTGGAACTCACGGTCCTGCTGCGAAAGCTGCATAGATCCGAGAATGCCGTTGATTTCTGCGATCCTTCCCGACGGATAGGCTTCTCCGGGCTTCACCTCCAGCGCTTTATAATACCAGGCCCTCGATACATTGTAGCTTTTGCCGGTAAAATACAGGTCAGCGGTGGCTATGATGCTGGAATACAGGGCCTCCGTCTCATCGGTGTATTTTTTCTCAGCCTGGCCGGGGGGAAGGGCTGCCGTTGAAGATCCCACCGCTGCAGAGGTTGCGCTTACCGGAGGTTCAGCTGGCCGGGACTGCTGTGCCCGGCGCGCCAAAATTTCATCGATCTCCGATATCTGCTTCCGGGGATATGCTTCATCCGGTTTGATCTCCAGCGCTTTCCCGTAACTCTCGCGGGCGGGTTCCCAGTCGCGCAGCTTGTAGGCTGCATCGGCAGCCAGCAGCAGGCTCCGGTAGCGGTTATCGTTATCCCTCTGTTCAAGAATGCTGTCAACCTCCAGGATCCGCACGGCGGGATGATTTTCTTCCGGTTTCAGCTTTTGTGCTTCGCGGTAGTTGCTCCCCGCCTCTGTATAGCTGCCGCTGTCGAATGCCTTGTCTGCGAGTGATATAAGGCGGATGTAGTCCTTGTTGAGCTTGTCAGCCTCCCGGAGGGCCGCCAGTTCTGCCTGCCTGCGTTGTGCCGTTTCCTCAAGCTTCAGGATAACAGATTCTTCTTCCGGTTTCAGTTTTTCCGCTTCCCGGAAGTTGGTTTCGGCCTCGTCGAACCGCTCCTCTTCCAGGTGCCGGTCGCCTGCCGCCATCCGTTCCGCAAATTGACGGTCCAGTAGGGCAGCCCTCATTGTCCGGATCTTGCCGAGTTGCTCTTCGGGATACGATTCGCCGGGCAGCAGGGTGAGGGCCTCCCGGTAACCCTTCTCGGCTTCGTCGGGCTGGTTGGCTGCCTGAGCTTGGTCGGCATCCCGGATCAATGATTCATATTTCCTGCGGATGGCCAGACGGGCGGTCTCGGCGGCGGCCAGTTTCTCCGCCTCCAGTCTTGCCGCTTCGGCCTCGGCAGAGTCTATTTTGGCCAGCATCTCCGCGGGGTAGGGCTCGTCGGGCAGGGCCTCCCGGGCGGTTATAAAAGCCGCCCTGGCCGCATCGTACTGCCGGGTTCGGAAAGTCCTGTCGCCTTCGGCCACCGCAGCCTCGTAGGCTTTGCGGGCTGCGGCCAGCTCGGCCGTGATCCGTTCGCAGTCGGCAATGCGCTGCTGCGGGTAGGTTTCCTCCGGCTTTACCTTCAGGGCCGACCGGTAGCCGGTCAGGGCGGAAGCATACTGCTTGCGGTTGAAAAGGCTGTCGGCCACCGAGAGATAAGCTCCGTACTGCTGCTCTTTATCCCGGAGGGCCGCCAGACGGGCGGTCTCGGCGGCGGCCAGTTTTTCCGCCTCCAGTCTTGCCGCTTCCGCCTCGGCAGAGTCTATTCTGGCCAGCATCTCCGCGGGGTAGGGCTCGTCGGGCAGGGCCTCCCGGGCAGTGACAAAAGCCGCCCTGGCCGCATCGTACTGCCGGGTTCGGAAAGTCCTGTCGCCTTCGGCCACCGCAGCCTCGTAGGCTTTGCGGGCTGCAGCCTGCCTGCTGATGATCCCCCGGATCTCCTCTATCCGCTGTATGGGATAACTCTCCTGAGGCATCAGCTCCAGGGCAGCTCTGAATTTGCCGACGGCTTCCACCAGCTCCTTCCTGCCTGCCAGCCGGTCGGCTTCCCCAACAAGCTCCTCATACTGTCGGAGGCGCTGCTCCCTCTCCGACAGCAGCCTCGCCCTTTCCGCATCCTCACGCTCCCGGGCTTGCCTCGCCTCCTCTTCCTCCAATGCAGCGATCTTTTCAAGCATCGACACAGGATGGCTGTCGCCGGGTTTCTGTGTAAGCGCTTTCTGGTATTCGGCCCGCGCCAGCGCGAGCCGTTTTTCACCGAAAAGCTTGTCGGCGGCGGCAATCAGCTGCCGGTACTGCTGTTCCGCCCTGTTCCTTGCCGCAATTACCAACTCAATTTCCTTGATCTTCCCAACAGGGTAGCTTTCCCCCGGTTTGATTTCAAGCGCTTTCTTGTAATTCTCCGCGGCGGTGGCGTAATCCTGCCGGCTGAAGTGGTCGTCGGCCGTGAGAATTAACTGGTCATACCGGTCAAAATCCCTGAGAATCTGATCGATTGACTCCACTTGTTTCCCGGGGTAGGTTTGCCCTGGCCGGGCGGTCATGGCTGCAAGGTACAACTCCTTCGCCTGCCGGTATTCCTTTTTTTCGAAGGCTTTGTCGGCAGAGGCAATGGTTTCATCGTACCATAAATTGTCGGCAATCTTTTTTTGTTCTTTTTCGATGTCCGCGATTTTTGCCAGGACCTCCTCATCGCCGGGTTTGTAGGTCAGCGCATTTTCGTAAAACGCAATGGCTTTGGAGTAGAATTGTTTGGCGTAGGAAGCATCGCCATTAAGAACGGCGCTGTTGAAATTTGCCTGTTTCTCCGCATTCATGGCCAGTTCCTGGAGGATGGATTCGATCCTGGCAATCTGCGTGGCCGGGTAACTTTCGCCCGGTTTTAATCCTGCTGCTTCGCGGTAGCGGTTTTTTGCCTCGTCCCACAGCATCTCTTTCATCGCGTTGTCGGCGAGCGAGATAAGGGAGCCATACCGTTGGTTTTTGCCGGCTTCCGCTTCCGCCCTGGCGATGGCTTCGATTTTTCCGGAAGCATACGCATCGCCCGGCCGGATGGCCAGGGCTTGCCCGAAGTGGGTCCGGGCAATGGCAAAGTCACCCGTGTTGAAATTCTGATCCCCCAGTTTCACCAGACGGTTGTACTTCTCCTCTGTACGTTTGTCGAGTTCAGCCTGCAGGCCCAATACTCCGATCAGATCGCGGATCTCTGCGATCCGGTCTTTTGGATACTGTTCCTTGGGGAAGATCCGGGTGGCCGATTCATAATGGTCGAGGGAGGCCAGGTAATCGCCTTTGTCGAATTCGACGCCGGCATTTTTTAACAATGCATCGTATTCCTTCCGCATCTGAGCCAGTTCAGCGGCGGTCAGCCTCTTCAGAAGGTCTGATTCGCGCGATACATTCTGCGCCTGCCAGATGGCCTGCTCGACCAGCCGTTTGATCTGGGCGCTGTTGTAGTAAACTTCCGGAATGAAATTGTCGACCGAACCGGAATAGTAAATTTTCAGGGTTGTGTTTTCAGCAAAGGATTTGTCAACTCCTGCCACTTCGGTGTAGAGATGGATGTCGAGGGGGAAGGGGGGGAACTTACGGTCGCGGCGCAGTACCTCTTTGGGAACCAGCGTATTGACGGTGATCCGTTGCGAAAAGTTTTCTTTCCGGGTGAAAACCAGTTCGTAATGGTTATTAAACTCAAAACGTAGGTTGAACTTTCCGTCGGGCAGCACCTGGTAATCGTTCAGCTCCCTTCCGTTGCAGGTCATGCGGATATAGGCACCGTTCACGCTGCCCTGTTCCGTGGTGATCTTCCCCGACACATACAATCCTCCCTGCTCCTCCTGCCCATGGGCCATGGGAAAGCCGGTGAGAATAACCAACAACAGGCCAATCAGGAACTGGTTAAGGATCCCCGTCATCATCGTAATCATCAAACGAAAATAACAACAATTAATTATAAGGCCGGTGAAAAACGATCCCGTTGGACAGCCCTGAATGCCGGACCCCGGGTAAAAAATGATATTATTTGAATATTTTGGCATATTGGCATTAATATTGTAACCGGCACTACAGATTTGTTTAATAATTAAAACCTGAAGGCGATGAAAACAATGATGGGATTTTTTCTGGTAATGGCGCTGGCCATGTTGCCTGCCTGCGAATGTGTTCCCTGCAGGGACGGTGAAGACGGACTGGACGGGGAGGCCCTACTCGGTTCCGTATTTGAAATCGAAGGTGATTTTACGGCGGCCAACAATTGGACCCTCTTTTACGATTTCCCGTCCTCCTTCAAGGTGTACGACAGCGACGTGGTATTGGTGTACCTGCTGTGGGAACAGTCAGAAAACAATGCCGGTGATGCCCTCGATGTGTGGAGGCTCCTGCCCCAGACGGTCATCATTGAGGAGGGACTGCTCCAGTACAATTACGACTATACAGTGGCCGACGTGAAAATCTTCCTCGACGGAACCATTGACCTCACCACGCTGCTCCCGGCCGAATCTTTGGACCAGATTTTCCGGATTGTCGTCCTTCCGGCTGATTTTGTTACCGATCTCTCACTCGATGTGGCCGATTTCGGACTGGTTATGAAATCAATGGGTTTGGAAAACCGGCCTTCCCTGACATTTGAGCGGGTGGAAATCCCTTCTCCTGCAAAATCCCTCCCTGATAGATAAATCGGTACTGCCAGACGTTAACCGACAGGAAACGCAGGGCAGGTGCCCGTTCCGGCCATCAACGGAGCGGGCATTTTCTTTCCGCACCTGCCAATGGCACCCAACCCGGCCTTCCCTTTGCGAAAGCCGTCGCTTCCGGTCATTTTATGCCGTGTGACTTCCTAATCGCCCCTTTCCCAAAAAACCGTCATTCAGGAAAATATTCCTATATTTGCGCAATAAAATACTTAAATACCTATTTATCATGGTTTTTAAGTCATTGATGGCGGGACGATATGAAGAGAAAGATCATTCAGATTGATGAGGCGAAGTGCAACGGCTGCGGATTGTGCATTCCCGATTGTCCGGAGGGGGCTTTACAGCTGATCGACGGGAAGGCGCGACTGGTAAGCGATCTGTTTTGCGACGGGCTGGGCGCCTGTATGGGCACCTGTCCGGAAGGGGCCATTACGGTGGTGGAACGGGAAGCGGAGCCCTATGACGAGACCCGGGTGATGGAAAACATAGTGAGGCAGGGACGCAACACCATCCTGGCGCATCTGGACCATCTCAGGAGCCACGGAGAGCAGGGGTATCTCAATGAAGCCATCGCCTATATCCGGGAGAACAACATCGATATGAGCCCGGAAGGATATGCTGCCGGGAATTCGGTGGGGGCTGCTGCGGTTTTCCGGGGGATCAGACATGCGCGGGAGAGTCTGCGTCCGTCCGGTTCGTGCGGGAGCCCGGGAAGTCCCTGTTCGGGAGGAGCTGCGGAAGGCGGCTGCCCCGGGAGTCAGCCCTCTCAATTGACGGCCACCGGCCGCTCCCGGTTGGAAAACTGGCCGGTTCAGCTACACCTGCTGACCCCGGGAGTTTCCTTCCTGCGCGGTGCCGATCTGATCCTGGCAGCCGACTGCGTAGCCTTTGCCATGGGTGATTTCCACGACCGGATCATACGGGGAAGGCCTGTCGCCATTGCCTGTCCCAAACTCGACTCCAACCAGGAGTCCTATCTTGAAAAGCTGACCGCCATCATGGTGGGTGATAAAATCAACACCCTCACGGTGGTCGTCATGGAGGTTCCCTGCTGCGGAGGGCTTATACGACTGGCTTTAGCAGCCAGGGAACGAAGCGGATCCGATATCCCGGTGAAGAAAATCACGGTAAGCACCCGAGGGGAGGTGATTCACGAGTCATGGATGTAAACCTGCATCCAGGGTCTACCTATGGGTTTATGCCGCCCGATCCTTTTGCGGTTCAGGCAAGGGGAGGATGTGAAGATTCCCCTGTTCCCACGGCCTTGTAAAGAATTTCATGCAGGAGATCCCTGCAAATACTATAACAAACAGATTAAAAAATTAAAGTGAAAGAACCATGAGCATGTTTTGCAACCAGTGCCAGGAAACGGCCAGGAACAGCGGCTGTACCGTCAGCGGAGTCTGCGGAAAGAAGGAGGAAACCTCCAATTTACAGGATCTTTTGGTCTATGCCTGTCAGGGACTGGCTTTTGCCACCCTGGAAGCCCGGAAAAGCGGATTGTCAACCCCGGATGAAAGCAGGCATATCGTCAATTGTCTTTTTATGACCATCACCAACGCCAATTTCGACGATGTCTCCATTTTGAGGGAGATACGGCAATGCAACAGCTTCCGCGACGCCCTGAAGCAGAAAATTACCGTAACGGCCGCCCATGATTCGGTCTCCTGGGTTGCCGGTACCGATGCCGCAATGGCAGAGAAAGCTCTTCAGACAGGAACCCCTTCCTTCGACAGCGACGAAGACATCCGGGGTCTGAAACAATATGTGCTTTTCGGTATCAAGGGGGTGTCGGCCTATGCGGAACATGCCTTCAACCTGGGGTATGAGCAGGACGATATTTACCGGTTCATTGAAGAAACGCTGGTGATGATCACCCGCCCGATGGATGCCGCCGGCATGCTCGACTGGCTGATGCGCACGGGAGAATGCGGGGTTAAGGTGATGGCCCTGCTCGACAAGGCCAATACCTCCACCTTCGGGAATCCGGAGATCTCAAAGGTGAAAATCGGGGTGGGCAAGAACCCCGCCATCCTGGTCAGCGGCCATGATCTGAATGACCTGGAACAGCTGCTGATCCAGACCGAAGGAAGCGGCGTGGATGTCTATACCCATTCCGAAATGCTTCCGGCTCATGCCTATCCGAAGCTGAAAAAGTACTTGCATCTGGCAGGTAATTACGGCAATGCATGGCACCGCCAGCTGGAAGAGTTCGAAACCTTCAACGGACCGGTTTTGTTCACCACCAACTGCCTGGTTCCGCCGCGCAAATCCACCACTTACAACGACAGGATCTTCACCACCGGAGCAACCGGGATGCCGGGCTGGAAATACATCGATAAAAGGCTTCCCAACGGACACAAGGACTTTTCTGAGATCATAGCACTGGCCAAAACCTGCCCGCCCCCCGCTGAAATCGAAACAGGCGAAATCACCATTGGTTTTGCCCACAACCAGGTGTTGGCGCTGGCCGGCAAGCTCCTTGAAGCGGTGAACTCGGGTGCCATCAGAAAGCTGGTGGTGATGTCGGGTTGCGATGCACGGCAGAAAAGCCGCGATTACTACACTGAATTTGCCAGGCAGCTGCCTTCCGATACCGTTATCCTCACCTCGGGTTGTGCCAAATACCGCTATAACAAGCTGAACCTGGGCGATATCAACGGCATTCCGCGGGTGCTTGATGCCGGCCAGTGCAACGATTCTTACTCCTGGGCGCTGGTCGCCCTTAAGCTCAAGGAGGTGCTGGGACTCGATGACATCAACCAACTGCCCATTGTATACAACATTGCCTGGTATGAACAGAAGGCGATCATCGTTCATCTCGCCCTTTTGTACCTTGGGGTGAAGAATACCCACATCGGACCGACCCTGCCGGGTTTCCTGACGCCCAACCTGCTGAAGATCGTGTCGGAGAAATTCGGCGTACAAGCCAATACCACCGTGGAGGATGATATGAGGATCTTTGGCCTCAACTGATCTGCATAGCCTTGCTGAAGGGAGAATGCCCTCTTTTCAGGATAAGGGATTCTGACCAGGTTTGTCTGACCGGGCAGGGGTAACAACGCCCCCGGCGCTTTCTTGCGCCGGGGGCGTTGTTCGCAAAGGCTTTCCCGCATGAAGTAGGCATTTTTCCCCGGAAATGCCGTAATCCGTTCAACGGTTTGGAGGGGCGGTGCAATGAAATGAAAAACCGCATAAACCCGGTTGTTAAGAATGGTATATTTGAAGCTGCACAAAAAATATGTTGATGAAATTCTCATTCAGGAAAATTGTGACAGGAGGGCGCCTGCTGCCTCTCTTTTTTTTACCGGCATTGCCGGTGGTGGTAGCAGGACAGGTTACCCTTCCGGCAATCCTTAGCCATGGCATGGTATTGCAGCGCGAGGTACCGGTCCCTCTCCGGGGGATGGCCTCCCCGTACGAAAGGGTAAAGCTGGAGTTCCGGGGCAGAAGTTACCGTACAACTGCCGGTCCGGACGGAAACTGGAGCATCAGCCTGCCGCCCCAGCCTGCCGGGGGTCCCTGGGAAATGGAATTCAGGGGAAAAAATGTGGTAAGGGTGAGCGACATCCTGTTCGGCGATGTGTGGATATGCTCCGGACAATCGAACATGGTGCTTCCCATGGAAAGAGTGAAGGAGAAATATCCGGAGGAGATCGCTGGGGCCCGGTTTCCGCAGGTGCGCCACTTTTTCATTCCGCCGGCCGCCAACCTGCTGCAACCTGTACGACATCCGGGTCAGGGAAGCTGGATGGCCGCAGATCCGGAATCGGTGCTCTCCTTCTCGGCGGTTGCCTGGTTCTTCGGAAAATCGGTCCATGAAAAATACGGGGTGCCTGTCGGTCTGGTCAATGCCAGTGTGGGGGGGACGCCCGTTGAAGCCTGGATCAGCGGCGAGGGGCTTGCCGGTTTCCCCGTTTCCCTGGAGCGGATGCGCCAAAACCGGGAGATGGCTGCGGAGCCGGACTCCGGAAAAGAGATCTCTCCTGTTCCCGACGCACGGCAGGATCAGAGGTCCGGAAAACCCCGGGATGAGGGCTATGCAGCCACCCCGGCCTGGTACGACCCCGCCTGTGAAACAGACGGCTGGAAACCTTATACCATCCCCGGCTTCTGGGCCGACCAGGGCTTCCGCAACCTCAGAGGGGTAGTCTGGTTCCGGAGATGGATCACGGTGCCCGAACCCATGGCTGGCAAGCCGGCCCGGCTATTCATGGGCCGGATCGTCGATGCAGACGAGGTTTACCTCAACGGCCAGAAGATCGGAAATACCACCTACCAGTATCCCCCCCGCCGATACAGGGTCCCGGCGGGATTGCTTAAACCGGGAAAGAACCTGGTTGCCGTGCGCGTCACCAATACGGCGGGAAAAGGAGGATTCGTACCCGATAAGCCCTATTTCCTGGAGGCAGGGGGCGAACAGATTGATTTGCGGGGCGAATGGCTGTGCCGTGTCGGAGAAATCTATCCCCCGATACCCTCCGCCCCCTATTTCAATCCCCAGTATCAGCCTGCGGCCTTGTACAACGGAATGATTGCTCCCATTGCGGGGTTTGCGGCGAAGGGGTTCCTCTGGTACCAGGGAGAAGCCGATACCGGAAATCCTCCCCTGTACCGGAAGCTGCTGCCTGCGCTCATCCGGGACTGGCGTCTCAGATGGGGCATGGGTGAGCTTCCCTTTCTCTTTGTCCAGCTGGCCAACTTCATGGAAGTGGACTACCTTCCTGCAGAAAGCCAGTGGGCGGAACTGCGCGATGCCCAGTTCTCCTCGCTGGCGGTTCCCCGCACCGCCATGGCAGTGGCCATCGATCTCGGCGAATGGAACGATATCCACCCGCTCAACAAGAAAGAGGTGGGCCGGAGGCTCGCTCTGGCGGCCTTCCGTTTGGCCTACCAAGACACAGGGCTGGTCTCCTCCGGCCCCCTGTACCGTTCGTTTGCCGTTCGCAACGACAGCATCCTGCTCTCCTTCGACCATGCCGGGAGCGGTTTGGCAACCTGCGATGGAAAACCCCTGCAGCGCTTTGAAATTGCCGGGGCCGACGGGAAATTTGTCGGGGCCACGGCCCGCATCGCCGGAGACAGGGTGGTCGTCTGGCATGAACGGATCCAACGGCCTGAACGGGCGCGCTATGCATGGGCCGACAACCCTGAAGGCGCCAACCTCTGCAACCGGGAGGGGTTGCCCGCCTCTCCCTTCCGTACATGGAATCCCGATTCGGCCGACAGCAAGACCTGGAGAGGAAAACAGTGCGCCGTGGTGCTCACCTACGACGATGGACTGAATGTCCACCTCGACAATGTCATTCCCCTGCTGGACTCCCTGGGATTGAAAGCTACTTTTTACATTCCCGCCAACTCCGAGCCATTCCGTACACGCGTTCCGGAGTGGAAATCGGCAGCCCGGCACGGACATGAGTTGGGCAACCATACCCTTTTCCATCCCTGCAATGGCAAGCTCCCCGGAAGAGATTGGGTAAGTCCCGATTACGACCTGTCGGAATACTCCCCGAACCGGTTCATGGATGAGGTGAAAACCTGCAATCTGCTGCTTTCCTGCCTTGACGGGAAAAGCAGCAGAAGCTTCGCTTACACCTGCGGCGACCGTGAAGCAGGAGGCCTCTCTTTTATGCCGCAGATCATGCGGGAATTCACCGTGGCCCGGGGCGTGCATTCCATCATGCAGCCCATCCGGGAGGTTGACCTTTCCTGTACCGGAAGCTTCATGATCAGCGGACAGAAGGGTGATTCCATGATTAATCTGGTGACCCGGGCCATGGAAAGCCAATCGCTGCTGGTATTCCTGTTCCATGGCGTCGGCGGGGAACATGCCCTCGATGTGTCGCTGCCCGACCACCGCGCATTGATCCGGTTCCTGAAACAAAACGAAGACAGGATCTGGGTGGCGACCCTGCAGGAGGTCGGAGACCATATCGTTGCCTACCGGAAGAGCCACTGATCTGACAGGCTCTGCAACCCCGGTAAGAAAGGGTGGGGGAGCCTTTTTGCGCTTTACCCGCCTTCTTTCCTGAAAACCGGCAAGTGCTGGCATGCCGTTTGCATCCGGTGCTCCCGTCAGGGCCTCCCTTTGCGGAAGTCAGGGATTCTTGTCTTCAGGTATCTTTACCGTGGGTACCATGAACCCCATGACCACGGTTCCGGAGATGCCTGCCAGCAACACTACGGCGATCAAAGCCCGGGAACGGATCAGAAAGAGGCAGGATACGGCAATCATAGTCCACATAAGGACAATTGCACCGGTCTTAGCTTTCATTGTCATCCCCCTGTGCAACCGGTATTCCCGGATGTACTCCCCGATCAGCCGGTTGTTCAGAAGCTTGCGGTACAGCCTCTCCGAACTCCGCAGATAAAGGGCTGCGGTAAGCAGGAAAAAGGGAGTGGCCGGCAATCCCGGCACCACAATCCCCAGCACCCCCAGCGCCAGCGACATTGTCCCCAGCAGGAGAAACAGGGTTTTTACCCCTTTCCCGCTCCTTTTCATACGGGCAAAAATAGAAATTTCCAGGTCGTTTCCGGCGTCATTCCCCGCCGCTTCAGGGGCGTTCTCCTTTTGTCGGCTGCCGCGTGTTTGCAGAAAGCATGAATATTGACTATTTTTCGTCGCAGTTATAATTGAATCGCAATGGGTGTCAGTGAAAAAAGCGGGAATGCCGGACGATTGCGGCAGGCCCGGGTGTTGCGCACCGTAAGGGTCATCCACCGGACCACCGCCATCCTGCTTTTTCTTTTTTTCTTTGTGATTGCCTCGACGGGCATCCTCCTGGGATGGAAGAAAAACAGCAACGGCAAAATCCTTCCCGACACCCGCCGGGGAACCTCATCGGAACTGGCCGGCTGGCTTCCTCTTGACAGCCTGCACAGAAATGCCTGCCGTATTTTGTACGATTCCGTTTCCCCATTGTCGTCGGCAGAGTTGGAGCGTATAGACATCCGAATGGACAGGGGAGTGGTGAAGTTCGTTTTTAGGGAGGGCTACCGGGAGGTACAGCTTGACGGAGCCACCGGCCGGCTTCTTCATTCCGGGATCCGTTATTCCGACCTGATCGAAAACATACACGACGGCACCTTGGTGGACCGCCTGCTCCGATCGGAGAGGGGACTTTTCAAACTGGTCTACACGACTGTCATGGGTCTGGCACTGCTGACCTTCACCGCTACCGGCTTCTGGCTCTGGGTCGGCCCCAAGCGGATGCGCCCGTCATCCCGGAGGAAGAAACAGGTCTCCGGAATCGGCTGAACAGATACCTGTTTGTCCGCCAGAAGCAGAGCAGTCGGAAATACACCGTATAGTATCATCGCCTGAACCGGGCCCCCCGCTCCCCGTCCCCGTGATTTTCAGTAGTCTGCATTCCGGCAATTTCCATCGCCGGATTCCTTTTCCATAATCCGGAGCTCTTTCGCTACCCGAACCCTGGTTTTCCCTTTTTTTTCTTCCCCGCAACGGTGTCTCCTGACCCTTCCGAAGGCTCTTTTCCCGCATTTGACCGCTTCGAACCGGCAGGAGGTATTGAATTACCGGTAAAAAACAGGCCTTTGGTATGGCATTTGCCTTTCCCTCTGCGAAGAGATGATTCTTCAGCTAACAAAAAGAAAAATGAAAAAGTTACTCACCACCGCAGTTCTCGCAGTCCTGATCGCAACCGGGACTTTTGTCAAGGCTCAGGACTGGCCGGAGGAGTACCTGGGTCTCCCGGGTGACAACCTGAATCTTTACGCCGTCATGGACCTCTTCAGGAACAGCGAAACCCTGGAAGGATTTGAAAGGGCGCTCAACAGTGAAGATGCAGGCATCAACAACCTTGATCTCAACGGGGATAACCTGGTTGACTATATCATGGTAACCGATTATGTCGACGGCAACGTTCACAATATTGTATTACGCGTGGCGCTGAACAAAAGGCAGAAGCAGGATGTGGCGGTTTTTACCGTCGAGCGTCATGCCAACGGTTCGGTCGATATCCAGCTGGTGGGCGATGAGGTCCTGTACGGCAGGAATTACATCATCGAGCCCTTTTACGACAGCCAGTATGGCGAAACCGCGAATCCCGGCTACCAGGGAGCGCCTGCCGGCCGGATCAACGTGACGATCGTCACAACCTCCGCCTGGGAAGTGGCAGGGTGGCCGATGATGCGTCACCTCTACCTTCCCGGATACGTGGTCTGGCATTCCCGCTGGGACTGGGGGTACTGGCCTGCTTACTGGACCGCCTGGCATCCCTGGTACTGGCACTACTATTACGGATACCACTGCAACTGGTTCCCTCACTATTACGCTCACTTCCGGCCCTGGCATCATTTCCGTTACCACCGCTACCACGATTTCTACTACGCAGGCGTCAGGAACTGGTCGAAAGAGGTTTACCGGAATATCCACAGGGGATACTACAAAGAGAGCTATTCCCGTCCGGAGCTGAAGCGTGAAGGACAGGCCCTTTACGGCAGGGTAGAAAAGGAACGGAATAGCAGGTTTCGTGAAACGGGCACTGACGTCAGCCGGCTGAGCCGGGAGGTGTCTGAAAACGCACGGGTCAGAAGCGTTGCCTCCGGCCGCAGTGCGGAAAGGACGGCAACCCGGGTTGCAGAAAACAACGGCAGCACCGTTGCTCCGGTCAGGGAACGGGCCGATGGAGTTACCCGCACCTCCGGGGTGTCGGCCACCTCCTACGAACGTCCCGCCGCCGGCCGTACCTCCACGGTGAACAGGCCGGTACAGCGTTCCGCCGAAAGCCCGGCGCGCACCGAAGCCACCATGAACAACCGGCAGGAGAATGAAAGCAGACCGGCGCCGGCTGCCACCCGGAGCAGCCACAACAGGGGTAACATAGCCGCCGGCAGCACCGCAGACCTTCACGCAGGTCCCCGGCCCAATGTGCAGACAACTCCGCGCAGTTCCGCCCCCTCCGCCATGCCTGCCTCCTCCTCCGGCTCTTCCGGACGGGGCACGGTAAGCAGAAGTTCCTCCCCGTCCATGAACGCGGCCGGCAGCCGGACAAGCTCTTCAGGGGCCTCAGCCAGCACAGGCGGCGGCAGCACCCTTTCTTCGTCAGCCCGCTCACGCAGGTAACCCTTTCCTTATGCATTGAACAGCCATCCGCCCACCGGGCGGATGGCTGTTCTTTTACACTGCAGCCAATGACGAAATCCGGTACCGTTGCCTCAACCGTCTGCCGGAATCCTCAGACGGGCAGGCGCTGACAACCTTGAAAACCCCAGGGAATCAGGGCTCCGTCAGTCATAAACGGGATCCGAAAGCCCTGAAAACTTTTCATCCATGTGGCTGTCGAACCACCGGTCAACCACCGATCTCCTGAACCGCCATTCCTTCCCAAGCTTGGCGGCGGGGATTTTGCCGTCCTGCGCCCAGGAATAGAGGGTCTGCGGCTTCAGCTTCAGGTATTTCGCAACCTCTTCGAGGGTCATAATGTCATCCATACCCTATTCCCTAAAGAAATCTTCCACCTGCACCGTATCAGCCGCTGATATCCCCTCCTTGACGGCCGAAGGGGAGACAGGCCCCGCAACTTTTTTCTCTCCGCCGCCGCCTGACGACATCAACTGCTGCACGGAATACACAATGGCTGTGTAAAAGTTGCCTTCGTATTTCCTGAATAGCTTGAAATCCTCTGACTTGCTGCAGAGAAAAGGCCTTAGATTCCACGACAGCTGAATCCCGACAAAAGCGAGGATAATGATCCAGATCCTGAACACATTCACCCCGATCCGCGGGTAAATGCCCTTTTTCTCACAGGCGTACTTCAGTGCATCGATAATCAGTTTCATGCCGAAAATACCAGAAAACACAAATACCGCCACATGAAGGAGCTGCAAAAAATGGTAATTGCCGCCGGTGATCTGGAAGAATACCACCACAGGCGTGAACGAAAGGGCGATCACGGCCGTCAGCAGAAAACCGCTCATTACGACGATCATCATCTGCCGGAGTCTCATCCTCGACCCCAGAACCTGCTGGACGATGAAGAAGGAGGGAAAACAAATCAGCAGGGTGCAGAGGAACAAAAAAACCACTTTCACCCCTGCGACCAGGGATTGCAGGAAGCTGTGATAGCTTCCCATCACCAATCCGTACAGAAAGGTGCAAAGGGCAATGACCAATACCTGCCACAGAATCAGTTTGTTCGACTGATCGCTGTTTCTTTCGTCAAAATAGGACTCGGTGTTCTGGAAGATCCGGAATACCTCTCTGATTCCAAGTTTGGCTTTCATTTCGATTTATATTTTAACGGTTGTATCAGAATTTTTTGAGTCGCATCTTCCGGACCGGCCGGCCTGGTTATCCGCTCTCCTTCCCGGGCCCGGATGTTTCCAGCCTTTCGGTTCCTGACTGTCTTTAGGGCCGGCTCCTGCCTGCAGCCCACGGCCTGCCGCTTCCGGGGTCTCCATTTTAAGGAATACCCTGGTCTCCTTCTTTCTTCTTTCGTGGGCGGTCAATGACCTCGGCAACCCTGTAAAGGTGCCATCCTTGCCCTGATCACGTTTCCACTCTTCAAACAGGCGGGATTGCTATCCAAAGATAGCAATTATATTGTTATTAATTGTTGTTTGTTATTGTATATTATTATATTTTTTTGAATGAGACAGCGGCCGGACAGGGGAAGGCACTCCGGATCGGAAAAAGGGAAGGTGGATAGGGATGCCGGCAGAAGGCGGTAAATCATCGGGGGGGAGGCAGGGGAGGGAAGAGAGAAGAGGAAAAGGTTTGCAGATCCGAAGCAGATGAGTAATTTTACCGGTCCGTGAATTCCGGTGTGGCTGGGACGGTTTATCCGGGAGCCGTGTGGTTTGGCCGGTCTGAAGTTCAGGGTGCGGGGTCGGTTCCGGCAAGGCCTGGAGAATCGCATCCCCGGCGGCGGTAAAGGAAAAGCAATGTTCATACGGGTCCGACCCTGAAATACAACGCATGAAGAAAGTACTGGAGGCGGCCGATTTTGCCGCAAGAAAACATACCAATCAGCGGCGCAAGGGAGTGGATGACATTCCCTACATCAACCATCCCCTGGAGGTAGCCTGCCTTTTGGCTGTGACAGGAGGGGTAACCGATGAGGAGGTGCTGTCGGCTGCCATTCTTCACGACACGATCGAGGATACGGCAACCACGGAGGAAGAGATAGCCGCTCGTTTCGGGAACAGGGTGCTGGACTATGTAAAGGAGGTGTCTGATAATAAGTTGCTGTCCAAACAGGAGAGGAAGCATCTCCAGGTTGTGCATGCCGGTACCTTGAGCCAGGGTGCCAGGCTTATCAAACTGGGAGACAAGATTTCGAACCTGCGGTCTCTGATATCGGGTCCACCCCCATCCTGGGGCGCTGATCGGAAAATAGAATATTTTCAATGGGCTTTCCATGTGGTTGAGGGTCTGCGGAATACCAACGAAGCCCTGGAGCTGCTGTTCCTGAAAGAATACAGGGAAGGTCTCGCAAAACTGGGCGGCGGCGATCACTGAGGGGGCCCTATCTGCCGCGGCAGTTTTTTTTAGCAGCGGGAAAAGCCCGGCCGGCAGCGGCGGAGTTGTAAGTGTCCATCCGGGTGACCGGATGGTTGGTTTCGTATGTGAAAAGGGCATGGCGCTTTGACCGGGGAAGGATGTATGTTATTACGCCGTGCGGGTTTCCCGGGTGTGAAAAGACGCCGCAGGTCCCGTGGCTTGAATGAAGGAGAGCGGATATCCGATGAAAAAAATAAGGTTAATGATGCGATTGCTGGCGGTTGTATGGGCTTTTATCCTTTTGGCGGCAGGATCGGCGGCCAGGGAGGTGGTGGTTCGCGTGGCAGCCACTTCTGATCTTCATGGTTCTCTTTTCCCTTACGATTTTGAGGAGGACAGGCCGGGAAAGAGTTCGCTGGCCGGTGTGGCGGCATGTGTCGATTCCATCAGGGCGCTGAAAAGAAGCAACCTGATCTTGCTAGACAACGGGGACCTGGTCCAGGGCACTCCCGTCTCCTATTTTGCAAATTATGTTCAGTCCGGCAAGAAGAATCTGTTTGCCCGTTCGCTGAACCGGATGGGGTACGATGCGGCGACGGTGGGTAACCACGACATAGAGGCAGGTCCCGCGGTATACAATGCCCTGATGAGGGAATTCAGGTTTCCTTACCTGGCGGCCAACGTGGTTGACAGCCGGACCGGCAGACCCTGGTTCCGGCCTTACACAGTGGTGGAAAGGGAAGGAATCAGGATTGCGGTGATCGGTCTGGTGACCCCTGCGGTGCCCCGGTGGCTTCCCCGTCATCTGTGGGAGGGGATGTCTTTCACAGCCCTGGAGGAGGCGGCTGCTGAATGGCTGGACAGGGTGCGGGAGATTGAAAAACCCGATGCCGTGGTGGGGCTTTTTCACACCGGCTACGGTTCGGATGAGGAGGCTGCGGAAGGAGTGCCCCGCGAGGATGCCGGTCGTTTCATCGCCCTGAATGTCTCCGGCTATGACCTGATCATCCTGGGCCATGACCACCGGCCGCGGAATGAGATACTCCTGAACAGGCAGGGCGGGGAGGTGCTGATACTCAATCCCGGCAGCGCTGCCAGGAACCTTGGCCTGGCCGTTTTAACCTTCCGGATTGCGGAAAACAGAAAGCCTGAACTGGTGAAGCGCCTGGGCGCGCTGATCCGGGTAGAGGCTGGTTCAGCCGGCAAATCCTATATGCGGCGTTTCCGCAATGACCAGAAGGACATACTGTCGTACTCCAACCGGCCGGTAGGCGAAATCGAAAGCCCCATGCGGGCGTCGGACGCCCTCTTCGGCAATTCAAGCCTTACCGACCTGGTGCACCGGGTGCAGCTGGATATAACAGGCGCCGACATTTCCTTCACGGCGCCCCTGTCGGTAACCGGCGTAATCGGTCCCGGCACGCTCTATGTACGCGACCTTTTCAGGATCTACCGGTATGAGAATTACCTCTACACCATGGAGCTGAGCGGCCACGAAATAGTCCGTTACCTGGAGCACGCCTGCGGCCTCTGGTTTAACCGGATGGAGCAGGAGGGCGACCATTTGCTTCTTTTCCGCTCCGGGGAGGCCGCAGCGTCTTCTCTGCTGCACCCCTCCTATAATTTTGATTCGGCCGCCGGCATCCGTTATACCGTGGATGTGTCAAAACCGGCCGGCAGGCGGGTCACCATCACAGGCATGGAAAACGGAGAGCCTTTCGACGCCGGCCGGCTTTACCGGGTGGCGGTCAATTCTTACCGCGGAAGCGGGGGAGGAGGCCATCTCACCACCGGCGCGGGGATAAATCCCGGAGAACTGGCCGGAAGGATCCTTTCGTCGACCTCCCTCGATTTCCGGACCCTGCTGATGCGGTATCTGGAGGAACAAAAGGTGGTCAATCCCCTCCCGGGAAACAACTGGCAGATTGTTCCGGCTGCCTGGTATGAAAAGGGCCGGGAAAGGGACAGGAGCTATTTTACCCGTTGACAGACGCCATTGTTCAGGCGGCGACGCCTCACCTCCGGGCGGCAGCGCCGGAACCGGGATTTGCGGATCCCCTGTATCGCTGCCCTCTGCCCGGCTCTTGCCATCGCCGGAGAAGGGTGGGGAAAAACCAGCTTTGCCGGCGCCATCCCTTCGATTCCGGCCATTCGTTTTTTATCCCATGGTTAACTTTTTGCATCGGGATTGGTCATACTGTTCGCAGGTGAAATATTTACCTACCTTTGCAGACTTTTATATATTTTATGTCATTCAGAAATCTGGGGATTATAGATCCCATCCTCGACGCCTTGCAGGCCGAGGGGTACACCCGCCCGACACCCATCCAGGAACAAGCCATTCCTTTGCTGCTTCGGGGAAGCGATCTGCTGGGCTGTGCCCAGACCGGCACGGGTAAAACGGCGGCTTTTGCCATTCCAATTTTGCAGCGTCTTCATGCGGAAAAGCAGGGAGGCCGCTCTTTCCGGACCATCAGGGCGCTGGTAGTAACCCCGACCCGGGAGCTGGCCATTCAGATCGGCGAAAGTTTTTCCGTATACGGCCGGCATACGGGCATCAAGAACACGGTTGTTTTCGGGGGTGTCAAGCAGGGAGCACAGACCGATGCCCTGGGCCGCGGTGTGGAGGTGCTGGTGGCCACGCCGGGAAGGCTTCTTGACCTCATGGACCAGGGTTTCATCTCGCTTGACGACATCGGCTATTTCGTGCTCGACGAGGCGGACCGCATGCTTGATATGGGTTTTATCCACGACATACGGAAAATCATCGCACGGCTGCCCTTGCGCCGGCAATCGCTTTTTTTCTCGGCCACCCTGCCGCCCGACATTGTGGAACTCTCCCGCAAAATCCTGGGAAATCCGGAAAAAGTAAGCGTCAAACCCGAACTGACAACCGCCGAAAGAATAGACCAATCGGTTTATTTTGTCAGCAAACAGAACAAACCGGCATTGCTGGTCCACCTGCTGAAAGCCCGCCCGGAGTCATCGGTGCTGGTTTTCTCGCGTACCAAGCATGGCGCTGACAAGATCGTCAGGATACTCCGGAAAAGCGGCATCGAAGGAGGCGCCATTCATGGCAACAAATCGCAGGGAGCCCGGCAGCAGGCCCTGGGCAGTTTTAAAAACGGCGATACCCTTGTGCTGGTGGCCACCGACATTGCTGCCCGCGGATTGGATATCGAGGAGCTCTCCCTGGTGGTCAACTTCGATCTTCCCAATGTTCCCGAAACCTATGTGCACCGCATCGGCAGAACCGGCAGGGCCGGCGCCGGAGGCACCGCGCTCTCCTTCTGTTCGGAGGAGGAGAAACCTTATCTGGCTGATATCCAGAAGCTGATCAGGCAGACGATTCCCGCAGAGGAGAACCATCCCTATGCGGGAGAGGGGGATTCCCTCCCCGTATCAGCCTTGGAACAGGATGAGAGGCAGGAGAGGAGCGTTAACCCTGTGGCCCCCTCAACCCGGCGAACACGCGGGAAAGGGGCGGAGGGGTTTTCAGCCGGGATGCAACGTCCGGGAACCCGTTTTCCGGGGGAAAAAACCAAGGACAACCTGGGCGGCAATAAAACGGATTCCCGGGCAGTACCGGGAGCATCCGGGACATCGCGCACCAGGGGCCGTTCGCGTTACGACGGAAAGACAGGTGGAAGTGCCGGTACCGGTGAAGGCTTCGCACCGGAAAGGCCTGAAAAAGCAACAGCAGGGCGCAGGGAAAGAGCCCCGAGATGGTCGCCGGTAACAACCAGACCTGCCAGGCTGCAGGAAAAAGGCGGCCAGGCACGCCGTGATGCCGGGAACAGCAGGGGAGACAGCTCCCGTGCCAGCCGTTTCTGACGAAGAATCCACGCTTCGTCAATCCCCTCGGCGGTTTTGCGTTCTATCCGTGAAATCCGCGATCCTCAGAACCATTGCCGGCAGAAGGAAGCGGTATCCCCCCGCATCCCTCCTTCATGCTGCCGGTACCCGGGCCTGGTCTTCCGCAGATTCAAGCCTGGAATCAGACAACCACGGAAATACTCCCTCGCTGAATGCAGTCCGGAGTACCCTGTTCGCATCGTGGACTGAAGCCTCTGCCCTTTTGTTGCTCCGCCTTCTCATTGTCTGATCTTTTTCAGGCTGTCGCCGACTCTTTCAAGGATATTGCGGAAACCATCCCGCGTTGCTCCTCGCACCTCCTTTTTTATCAAGGCTTTTGCTTCGGAAAGGTCGATCCTGACTTCCGGATTATCGGCGGGTCCCGTTATATCGAGGGCTACCGGAATCTCACGGATATTCTTTTGCCCCGGCAGGATCCCCAGCGTCTTTTCTATGTTCTCGCTCAGCGCTTCCCTTTCCACAACCATGGCAATGTGCAGGTCGATGAGGTCGGAGGGATTCAGCTTTCCGCTGAAGGTGGTCTGCTGCCCCCCTATCCGGGTTGTGAATGGCTTCAGCAGCAGGTTCCCGTTTTCGATGGTGAAGCTGGCCGAAAAGTCATCGATCCGGAGGTCGCTCAGTCTTTCCTCACGCAATACGGTTTTTATCTTGTTGAATACAGGGGAGTTCAGGATCCGGACGCTGAAGGTGCTTAGCATTCCCGTTCCGTTGAGGCTCTCCGGGGTCAGGGCCATGTCTTCCTCGAGCCGGCCTTTCAGGTTCAGTGTGGTGCTGAACCTGCCCTTGCTGTGCGCAGCCACCGGCAGGTAGTTTCTGATCAGCTTCAGCGACTGGAAAGCCGTTGGAATATCGAATTGCAACAGCTCCAACCCCAGGTCGACGGATGGTTTGCCCATTTCCCTGTTTTCATACCGGCCGGCCATTTTTACCTCTCCGTCGAGAAGGTTCATGTTCAGGCCGCTCAGGTTGAGAACACCGCTGGCTGTTGTTACCCGGCCGCTGATGTTGGTGATGTACAAATGATCATACAATGCCTTCCTGATGGCGGTTTCAAAGGAGAGGTCCAGGTTGCCGGGTACCTCAAATGCGCCGGGGGCGGTTTTGACCGTGTCCCCGTCTCCGGCTTTCCGTATGGCGGAAACGGCTGCGTCCCCGCTTTCCTTGTTGCTGAGCACCATCAGTTCGTTCAGGTTCAGGAATCCGGACTCCAGCCTTACCGATCCGCTGAGGGTGCCGTCAGAAAAGAGATAGGGATAATAGTCGGCAACCGATCCCGACAGAAGAAAATCGCTTTGGCCCACCTGCATCTTCAAATCCCTGAGGTGGACGCTGGCCGGGTTGAAGTTCAGCTTCCCGGAGGATATCTCAAGGGGATAGGCCAGTTTTTTGTCCGAGAACCTGAAACCGCTGAGTTCAATGGTGCCGTTGGTTTCCATGGCTTTGTAATTCCTCTGTTCAATGGCCGAGTAACTGCCCGAAACCCCCAGATCGACATCGAGACGGCCTGCCATTTCCAGACTGTCCATGGGAAAGACCTCTTTCAACTGGTCAAAATCGAGCCGGCCGGCCAGGGAACCCCTGAAATGCAGGTCTTCCAAAAGATTGTCCAGTTTAAGGGTAAAATCAACCGGGTTGTTTTTCACCTGTGCGTGGGCCCTGGAGATATCGACGGTGGTAAGGTTGAAGCTGCCCTGCGGTTTGACCACCGCCATGTCGGCATACATCCGGCTGATTTCTTCCGGAAAACCCCCGTAGCGGAGGTTCCCTTCCGCGAGGGTGAACAGGACCGAAAGGGCCGGGTAGCTGTCTTGGTGGTACCATCCCCTGAAGGTTCCTGCCAGTTCCGCTTTCCCTTTGGCATCGAGGTTTCTGATGTATTCTTCGTACATGGGAGGTACCAGCGCCAGGTAGCCCTTCAGATCGGAGATGCCCGAGGCAAAATGAAGGTCGAACAGCAGGCTATCGCCGGGCATTGAAAAGCTGCCGCCCGCTTCGAGGGGAAGGC
>JAEAME010000157.1_pt1 | contig 88319 bp, 86 predicted proteins | sample 8958731 | NCBI WGS metagenome assembly JAEAME01 (sample SAMN16933194, study PRJNA681113) | bioreactor sludge metagenome | isolation source: anerobic bioreactor sludge (Control) | place: India:Bengaluru | collected 2018-10-24
CGTCAAAAGTGTAGATAAGCTCCATGCCTGTGTCAGTTCCCGATTCAAGTCCGGTGAAATTCGGCGTATTAGTGTCACCCCACATGAGGGCCGAACCGTCGTCATAAACCGCCCGGCGGCAGTGGGCAATCGGCACACGCCCGAAACCGTACGCAACCAAAGCCGGCTTTCTCCCGCGCCAGGCGCGCAGCACCGCCGCGGAGATGCGATCGGAAATGAAGACCAGCGCCTCTTCGGGCTGCATGATTCCACTCTCGTCCATGCTTACAAGCGGTTTATAATCCTCATTCATCTGCGGAACAAGGCTCCGGAGCACCGATAGGGTCGAACCTGAGCCGGTATCCTCGCTTATATAGGTATATGAGGTATGTGTGTGTATTGCGTTGATGATAACTTTGTTTATATCGAGCCCTGACTCCGCGGCGCCAGACTCTGTGAGCTTTTTTCTCACCTCGCGCACGAGCGGATCGTAGATTTCAACAAGGTCGCAGGAGCAGAATACCGCCTGCTCTCCCGAACAATCGACGGCTAGCGCCGTCACCGAGATCGGTGTTTCAACATATTCAGAAACCCTCTCGTAAAACTGCCCTGCAAGACGGATTTTCTTTTTCGGGGTTATATCCTCCTCGGCCCAGCCGAGCTTAATTCTGTTCATATCGCTTCGAACCTTTCCGGGTGTCCTTACCCGACAATCCTGACAAAGACAACCGAATCCTCAGGCATGTTCACTTTTATTGTCTCATCGGCAGGGTATTCTCCGGCCTTTTCCATATCATGCGCCGTATCAAGAAGCATCACTTCGGCTTTCTTTCCGGCGACACCATTCAGTGTCAGTTTAACTTCGCGTACAGGTGAGTTGTAATTCGTCAGCAACACACCGCCTGACTTTCCGTCGGTTGCCGCAATTCCGCGGACTCCCTCAGGCAAGCCGCTGACAGTTACTTCTCCGCCAAGGATATAGAGCTGATTAAAGGCGTATGCGGCATAATACATTTTAAGCGGTTGAGCGTACCTTCCGAAGAGCCCCGACCAGGGTTGATGCACCTCGGCTCCGTAGTAAACTGAAATATCAATCGGTGAGGGCTGCAGCGTGCATAACACAGCTGCAAAAAATGCCGCGCCCTTTGCTGACTCGATAACCTGGTACGACTTTGTAACGTCTGCCTCCGCCCAGCTGATCACATAGTTCCACTCATTGATCATATTTATAGTTTCTGTGTAACCGAACTCAACAAGCCAATCCTTTGCGCGGCGCGCTTGTTCGGCTATATCTTCGGGATTCGTGGTATAGCGGTGCCACGAAAGGAAATCAAGCGGCGCTCTCTTTCCGTCCTTTGTGATATAAGCGAGAAAGTTGCGTACATAATCGTTGCACTTTGTAGCTGCCGGGCCGCCGACGACAATGTCCGGGTACTCAGTCTTTAAATAATTCGACGTTACAACATAAAGTTCATAATACTGCTCGTCGGTACCGATCCACATGTTTTTATGTCCGTCGGGTTCGTTCCAGATTTCCCACATCATGCCCGTGTAGTAAAAGCCGTCGGCCCAGCCCTTCGTATAGTGACGCACTATGCCGGAGCAGATTTTTGCCCACTTCAAATAATCCTTGGGCGGATAAATGTGATATTTCTTACTGAAATGCTCGATGCTGACGCCAAGGCGGTAAATCATCTTTGTATCGCAGGCGGCAATATTCTTTAAGTAATCGTCGGTCAGCCTGAAATCATAGCTCTCAGGTAACTCGGGGTCAGCGTCAAAATCCGGGAAAACACAGGGTATATCGACGTAGTGCCCGGCACCGAAGGGATAAAGTATGTCGTGCAGGCGGGCGTAGGGTATTCCGGCAGCCTTGTATGTATCCATATTGTAAACGCCGTGCGGGCCGTTACGTGGCCCGGCGTTCAGTCCGTGCAAAGGCTTTATCTTACCGGCAACATGCGAAAAATCAACCGCAATACTGTCCATAATTCACTCCTCGCTGTTTACTTTCAGCTGTTATTTATTTTTTTATGTGTTTCGTCCCAGGCGCGGCGCACTGCTGCAATCATTTCCCCGGCCATCGCGGCACGATCCGAGGCTTTGCAGATTCCGCTGCTCGAGCCCGAGGCGACGGCGCCGGCCTTTACTATGTTGTAACAATCCTGCCCGCGGGCAATTCCTGCCGACGGCAGGACAAGAATTTCCGGGTTAACTTCGGCGACAAGCCTTATGCAGGCCTCGACGTATTCACGTCCGACGGCAATCCCGGTGCCGATCAGATTGCTCGGTTCTGCAACTATTATATTCGGAGCAAGTTTTGCGACAGCGCGTATCTCGTCCTCTGTGTCTGCACAGACCATGCTTGCCAGTCCTACCTCGTCGGCCCGTTTTATCGCTTCCCCGATTTCATTGAGGGTCAATTTATGCTCAGCGTGGTTAAGCATCACGCCGACAGCCCCGGTTGCCTTCACTGCCTCGGGGAGTATTGAACCCATACCCCTCCCGGGCTTTATCCCGTCCATATGCTGGGCGTAAACGTGTATGCGCTCCGAAGTGTTCCCGGCGATCAGCCGCAGGTCTGTCGTCTGCGGGTCAAGGATAACGTCCATCTCGTATTTCTGTGCAAGCTGGTCGATCTCCTTAGCTAGGGTAAGCAGCTCATCTCCCCACATATAGGCCTTCGGCCCGAACTCGAAAAAGGGAGTGCTTATCTTATAATTTTTATACATTATCTTTTTCCTTGCCGGTATTCAGTTTTTCACCAACCGCCCCACCGGGATGTATTAGGCCGAATTTCCCACCTGTAAAACCCGTCTCAACGATCAGAGCCGATAAGAGGGCGTCAAATAGGGCGACAGGCGCCATGAAACTTGAGGTCGCCATAAGCCCGGTCGGGTCACTCTCCTCAATATTTTTGAGCAGCAGAACGACGTCGGCTCCCGCCGCGAGTGGCGAGGCTGCGTTCTCAGTGACGGTTATCACTGACGCACCTTTTTTCCTCGCGATCTCCATCATTGGAATAAGCTCGGCGGTTTTTCCCCCGCGTGAGACAAGTACAAGCGCATCTCCCGTCTTGAGAAATCCCATTCCGCCGTGAACTGATTCGCCGGTCGGCATGAAAATACCGCTTTTCTCGATGCAGCAGAGGCAGTGTGCGAATTTCTTCGCGGCAATACCCGAATTGCCGCACCCTGAGGTCATTATGCGCGGAGCTTTTGAAAGAATATCAACAGCTCGCTCGAAGGCTTCCCTGTCCAGGTACTCGAGCAGCTCCATAACCGTTCCGGCTTCCCTGGTGATTGAACGTCGTGCGGCTTCAAATGCGATAGAGTTCATGTTCAGATTCTGTCCTTCAGCTGCAGATCGTAATGCAGGTCGTATTCCTTCTCCTCGGGGGTGAACTTATGCAGGGTATTGACAACCTTTCCGTCCTTCCACTTGCGGTCGCCAACGTCGTCGGAAGTCCCCATCACTGTAACATTTACCTGTCTGTGTCTTGCGCGTACCTGGTCCCAGTCGATGAAGTAGATGTGTGCGAACTCGCCGCCGTCAAGAATGCCGTCCTTGATTGTAAGCGTTTCGCTGCGGCCGAAGAAAACCGAGCGCAGGTGTCCGTCTGTGTTCATACTGGTGAAGTCACCCGGCTCATTTACATACCGGCCGAACTGCGCGTGTATCGGGCCTGGGTGGCGGTATTGGTGCTCCTCGCGGAAGTCAGGAACCAGTTTACGCATTATATCGAGCAGGTCGTGCTGCAGATACTCAAGGTCGAACGAGTCTATGTCGTGTGAGCACTCCTGAATCATGACCGAGCAGGTGGTGTGGTGAGAAGCTACCGTCACCGTACCGTTCATAACACCTGACATTTTTACAATTTCGACAACCTCGCGCGATATATCGTGGAAGGTGGGTATCCAGCCGCGCGACTGCAGTTCAAGTTCTTTCTGATAAACCAGGAATTCCATTTTTGTGTGTCTCCTTAAATCGTTTGAATATAAATTATTCTGTTATTTCTTTCCCGTCGCGATAGTTTCGCCGGGACCGATTTCATATGTTTTTCCGGCGTAATCAAACCACAGCCGGCATGAAGAGGGGTTGTGAACCATTGTACCGTTCACACTGAAACTCAAGGTATTGTAAGCTGCTATATAGTCATACAGACCTATATTTGTGACATACCAGATATCGTCCCGCCCACCGATATAGGAGGCGAAGTTTTCGATTATATCCCAGTTCTTGTCCCTGTCGAACTCATAACTGTGTCCCCAGAGGTAGAAAAGCTGGGGGAGCTTCGGTTTCGACTCGGCAAATTTCTTTGCCAGCTCCAAAAGGTGAGGATTGGCATGGTGGCATGTAGCAGGAAGGCGGAGCCAGTCGGTCGGAATGTCAAATTTCTCGGTTGAAACTACGGTGCGGGAGTATGCGATTCCACAGGCTTTCAGCACCTCAACCACGCCGTCGCTGAATGTCCCGTACGGATAGGCCATACCGCGCACTATCGTCCCGAACATTTCCTCAAGATTTTCACGGTCTTTTATGACTTCGTAAGTGCACAGTGAAGTGGGAAGCTGCTCGAGATATGGGTGTGTATGTGCGTGAACGGCGACCTCCATTCCACTGCCTGAATATGCCGCAAGAATCTGAGAGCGGCTCATCCGGCGGTGAACAGTTCCCTCGGTATAAACGGTGCCCTCAGGGGCAAAAAGTCCGCTGTTAATGTTGAAAGTTCCAAGAAGTCCGTGATCCTTCATGATCCCGATGAGGCGTATGTCGCTCTCAACTCCGTCGTCATAACTGAGGGTCAGTGCCTTTGACTTCCCCCCGGGAAAACGCATAAATATGTTCATTTATACCTCCCCTTATATCTCCTCAACTTCTATTTCCATTATTCGGCAGAGATCGCGTACTGCGCGGCGGTTGTCGCCGTGCGTGATTATATAGTGCTGGCTCGCGACCTTTTCGGCGAAAGCCGGGACATTGCAGAGCAGTATTTCAAGCCCCGGAAGCTGCGGAGCCGGCTGTGCCCAGCCGCACTCCTCCCATTTGCGGGGAGTGACTCCCGAACCGAGCAGCAGCTGCATTTTCAAGGCACCGCCTGAAGAAATGAGGCGGCTCATTGTCACAATTCCGGGCTTTACTTTTGAAATGTTGAGGATTCCCTCGGAAAGTTCGCCAAACGCAGCGGGCATGACAGTGACCTCGCCATCAACCACACCTGCCGGAACGAAGTCGGGCACGCCGGCGAGCACTCTGTCATTGAAGAATTCATAAAATTCAAGATATGCCGCCGGCTGTCCTGTCAGCGCTTTCATCATCATCTGGGTAACGCAGCCGAGGGAGTCGTTTTCGGGTATCGTGCAATACCCGTCCTCGCCGAGCAACATGAAGATCGGAGCCGGCGGGTAACCGAGCAGCTTCTTGAAGCCGTCGACATCCTTGAGCGATATGGCGGAAAAATGCCGCTCTTCAGCAATTTCCCTGACCGCCAGGTAATACCCGGCAGCCTTCATTAGTGAATCATCCTTAGCTGGTTTCAGGAAACGCCATTTCTTTATCCTGTTCTCAACTATTTCCCGCTTTTCGGCGTCGCTGATCTTCTTATATCTCTGTTCGACCTCAAGTAGCTCGAAGGTCTCTATCTCAACGCCGGTCTTTCTCTTGAGCGGAAGCCCGTCGTAAAGTGTGCCGTAAAGCTGCATGTCGCGGTATCCGGCCATGCCGGCCTTTGCGCTTCTCAGCTCCGCATAAGACGACGCCGCACGGCAGAACCCGGCGACACGCGGCGCGGCTGATGGACAGCCGACTATATCATAATAATAAGCAAATTTATATCCAAGTCCCTCGAATGTTGCTCTCAGCGCCGTCGTACCCGCCTGGTCGGCTGTGGTGACAAGGCGGTCACCCTCATACCAGCCCGACAGTCCCCATAGAACCATCGGCAGATGTCTGTAATGCTCTGTGATTTTTATCACGGCGTGTGAGGGGATCCAGCCGGCCACGCAGATGATGATCGAATCGAACTTCTGCCCGTCGAGAGCGGCGAGAGCCTTTGCTATTCCCTTCTCCTCATAATCGTCAGCAATAGGCCAGCATGAGACGAGCTCAACCCCCTCGGATTTCAGCGCCTTCTCAGCGGCAGAACACTTGCGGATTATAACGTCAACCGGGGTGTTGACCTCTCCGAAACCTAAAAATGCAGTTTTAATCATTCATTTCCTCCTGTTCAGAACAGAATCAAGTTCAAGGTAAGCCCGGTATGCCTCGCTGTAGTTAGCCCCGGACGGTGAAAATATTTTTTTGACTCTTACGGCATTTGCCGCAGCTTCGCTGAGCGAGCGGTAAGCTCCGGCGCCCACCCCGGCGAGCATAGCTGAGCCAAGGCATGCGCACTCAGATTCAGTCAGCGTCGCCAGCCGGTATCCCGTGACATCGGTTTTGATCTGAGGCCAGAGTTCTCCGTATGCGCCGCCGCCGGTGATGCGGAGTTCGCTCTCTCCTGAAAATCCTATGTAATCAAGGTCGCTTTTAAGCATAAAAGCCACAGACTCTAGTATCGCGCGGATAAAGTGGGACCTGTCATGCGCCAGGGTCATCCCGTAAAAACAGCCTTTTGCGCCTGGGTTCCAGACCGGCATGGACGAGCCGCAGAGATGCGGCAGGAATGTGACCCCCCCGCAGCCCGGTGAGACTTTCCCGGCAAGTTTATCAAGTTCGGAAAACTTCTCTCCCGGCAGAAATCCGTCCCGAAACCACTTTAGCGCTGCACCTGCGGCCGACGACCAGAGCAGGCGGCAGTATGTTCCGTCAAGGGCGTGAAGGTGGCAGGGGATGATGCTGTCGGGGTTATATTCGGGAATGTTCAGGCAGGGCGCGCAGATTGCCATGATCGTTCCGGTCATCTCGCTGATCCCGCCCGGCGCGGCAACACCTGCCCCTAACGATCCTGCGATCTGGTCGAGCGCACCGGTCACGACTTTAATCCCCTTGTACTCCCCCACCGCAGTGCCGGATGGGACGATTTTGGGCAGCTGTGAAGCCGAAACGCCGATAAAATGAAGCATTTCGTCCCACCAGCGTCGTGTGCGGATATCGAAATACAGCGCTGAGGATTGCAGCGTCGGCTCACTGACGAAGGCGCCGCAGAGGTTGTATATGATCCAGTCTTCAAGCAAAAATACTTTTTTTGTTTGCACGAAGATTTCAGGACGCTTATTCCTGAACCAGAGAAGTTTAGAAGCCGGCCAGCCGCCGGTTATCTCGGGCTGTCCGGTGACCTCGTATACCGTCCGGCGTCCGAATTTCTCCTCTATCAGCTTTGCTTCATTTGTCGCCCGCGTGTCCATCCAGTTGACTGCCGGATAAAGTGGCTTCCCGTCCTTATCGGCCATTATCATTGTCTCACCCTGCGAGTCGACCGCGAGCGCTTCTATCTTATATTCCGCGGCAAGTGAATCGATCAGTTCCCGGCAGATGTCTGCATACCGCATGGCCGGAAATTCCAAAAACCCCGCAGCGCCGGCGTCAAGCGTGTATTCGACCGAGCGCAGCGCGAGTCTTTTGCCGTCTTCGCTGAACACAGCAGCCTTGACTGAGGTTGTTCCAAGGTCTATTCCGAGAAAATTCATTCTTGATGTACCCTTTTATGTTTATTCGTCATATAAGAAATAATTTCTAATTGATTTGATGACTTTCGTTTATACTTTCGTTTTTGTTGCTTTTAATTGTCGTTTTTACGGATGTATTATACCATGGACAGTAATAAGTGTCAATCCCTCTTTCAGCACCTCCGATGTTTTCAGCACCTTATACAAATTTTCAGATGTTTTTTAGTGTATATAAACACGTTAAAAACAGGTTATCTCGTATGTTCCGGCCTATTGCATTTCGATCGTTTATGTAGTATAATGTAAAAAAAGCAAATGGGGGATCGTTATGACGGGCACAGCTGAGGAAAGACGCGATAAAATTACGGAAATAATCCGAAAGGAAGGCAGCGTCAAGGTTCGGGAGCTTGCACGACTTTTCGATACCTCTGAGGTGACAATCCGCGGAGACCTTGAAACGCTTGAAGCCGGAGGACAGTGCAAACGGAATCACGGCGGCGCGGTTGGTCTTGAAAAGCTGTATATCGACATGAACATAACCGAGCGCTACATGTCGAACGCCCCCCAGAAGAAGGCTATCGCCGACGCGGTTTCGGAGCTTGTCGAGGACAACGACACCATTCTGCTCAACGCTGGAACCACACTGACATACGTCCTCCGGGCCATAAAGGGCAAAAAGAATATTAGTATCATAACAAATTCGATTTCAAACGCCACCGAGGCGGCGTCATACCAGAACATGAGTGTGATCCTTCTCGGCGGACAGATAGACAACAAATACCAGTTCACCTACGGTGCCGACGCCATTTCTCAGCTGCGCCGCTACCATACCGTCAAATCTATTATCTCGGTAGACGGAATCGACCCGGTGCTGGGCCTGACTCTCTACTACTCGAACGAAGCCGAGCTTGTCCGCACAATGATAGAAAATAGCGACACTGTGATAATTGCCGCCGACAGTTCAAAACTCGGACGAAGCACCTTTGCGAAAGTCTCACCGGTAACGTCTGCCGATGTTATCGTCACCAACAGTACCGAAAACACCGCACTACTGGAAAAACTCAGCTCAATCGGGATCAATATAATAACAGCCTGATATATTAAAATGAGGCATACCCGCAGTCCGGAAATTCCGGCAACACGATATGTCTCATTTTATTTTATGACGCCATGTACTCGGTAACACACCCGGCCATTGTCCTTTGACACATAAGGAACTTCCAGGTATTTTAACATTTTTCCGAAAGGGATGCCACTGAAATGACCATCTTTCATATTATAACATAAGTTTTCCTTAACCGCAATATTTATTCATCTTCCCTTATTTTTTACTTGTTTCGATATTGCCGAAGCTCACTTGATTTATTAATTTTTTATGTTAAAATAATATTATCGTTACAAGAAAGGGTGCAAAATGAGCGATTTTCCGAAATTAACAATCGGACTCTTAATACCCCTTGCCGGCACCACTCTTGGTGCTGCAATGGTGTTTTTCCTTAAGAAAGACCTGAAGCCTCTTATGCGCAAGGCGCTGCTCGGGTTCGCATCGGGTGTCATGATAGCAGCATCGGTCTGGTCTCTACTGATACCCGCAATAAATATGGCCGGGAGCGGAAGACTGCCCGCTTATATTCCAGCCCTTGTCGGATTCCTTTTTGGTGTTTTTTTTCTTATGTTCCTTGATACGATAATTCCCCACCTTCACGTCGGCTCGAAATCACCCGAGGGCGTCCCGTCAAAAATCAGCCGTTCTCTTATGCTGATCCTTGCGGTCACGCTCCACAACATACCCGAGGGGATGGCGATCGGTGTTATCTTCGCCGGACTTTTAAGCGGCAGTGGGTCGATAACCGTCGCCGGTGCCTTCGCGCTATCAGCCGGCATTGCAATCCAGAACTTTCCCGAAGGTGCTATCATCTCAATGCCGCTTGTAGGCAATGGTCTCAAAAAGCGTCGCGCGTTCCTCTACGGATTCCTCTCTGGTGTAGTAGAGCCGGTAAGCGCCGCCCTGACGGTACTCCTAACATCTCTGATCACACCTGTGCTCCCCTATATACTTGCCTTCGCCGCCGGTGCCATGATTTATGTCGTTGTAGACGAACTGATACCCGAATCGCAATCGGGTGAACACAGTAATATCGCAACAATCAGTGTAGCACTCGGCTTCTCGCTCATGATGGTGCTCGACGTGGCCCTGGGGTAAGACCGGGGACAGGGATGCGGCGGATACGAAGATACGCGGCCTCTTGCAAGAGGCCTGGCGAGAACCTTTACCGACTAACTTAACCGCTCGGCAAAACATAATGCGCGTCAAAGAAGCAAAGCGGCATATGCAATAATAAATAATACCCCCGCGCCGGAATCCGGCGCGGGGGTATTCATAAATCCGCCTTAAGCCTTGACATACAAACCGACAAGGTAGTTCCCCACCTCGTATATGTATTTTACCGTCGGCTCAAGCAGTGCTGCCGGCATGCGGCGGCAGGATGACAGTTCAAAGTTGAAATCCCCCGTATAGTTTATCTCTTTCAGGGCTTTCATTATTTTGTCCCACGGAATAGTTCCGAAGTATGGTATCGTATGCAGGTCGTCCTTGCCGATGTTGTCATCGACATGGGTCGCCCGCAGATACGGGCCTACTTTCTTCAGCTGTGTCACCGGATCGGTGAAGCAGCGGTTGACGTGCCCGAAATCCCAGCAGGCCTTCACATGTTCACTTCCGAAGGAATCTATAACCGCCAACAGCTCCTCGGGCGTGGTTCCGAAACGGCGCCGGCCATCGATGTCGGCCATATTTTCAATCGCGATTCCAACGTTAAGCTTGCCGGCAAGGTCAATTAGTCCTTCATAGATTTCATGATTGTACTTTATGTCCGATTCGGTGCTGTACTCGTCTGTGTAAAGGTTCTGCACCGGGTGAATCACTGCCCATTTTACGCCGAGAATCGACGCAACGCGAATCGAGCGTTCAAGGCAGAAGCGCATATACTCACTCTTCTCTCCCCCCTCGGCATATGGGTCTTTATTGCGTATGTTCGGTTCGGGGAACGGCAGATGCGCCTGCGAGAATTCAACGCCGAGTTTTGCCGCCTCGTCAGCAATCTCATGGGTTTTCACCTCCCAGTCGTCGCCGATCAGCTCGGTTTTATGCTTGACAAAATTGCACATGTTAAAATCAATCACCTTGAATCCGACCGCACAGGTGCGTCGGATGCTCTCTATGTAGTTCTTACCGTCGGGCGTTTCACGGTAAAAAAGATTGGTCATTGTCGACAGACGCATAGCTGACTCCTTTTTCATCACTGATTTTTTACATTTTATTTTATCATAATAAAATACCAGGTGCAACATAAACCTTATCTTTTTCATCTGAATGAAAATTCCGCGGCCCGGCAATCCGGGCCGCGGTCTGTATTTATTTCTCACCCAGCGCTTTTGCCATCGCAATTCCCGCAAATGAGGCGAAACCGTGGTCCAGCGACCCCTTCGGCTCGGTATACTCCCAGAGTGTACCGGTCTTCTCAGCCATATATCCGAAGTATCCGCGTATCTCTTCGATAAGACGCTCATATCTGCCCTCTGCAAGCAGAATCTCCATCCTGAGATATATTCCCATTAAGGCGTTGGCCTTCTCGATGTCGGGCAGCGCGTCGGTGCGACCCGGACCAAATATATTATACACCGCATTTTTTAGCGTCTCGTAGCCGGGCTCAGAAATATCGATTTTTCCGAATCTGATTGCATAATACTGGCAGGCTTCCGACTTGTTGCCGGTGTTGACTAGCAGGCCGTCGGCGTTTCTCACCGCGTTGTCGGTGAAGAAGCTGCCGTCAAACGAGAGTTCCGCGGTCTTCTTCCGGATCTTCGCAGCTTTTCCGGCAAACTCCACAATCCCGTATATCCTGTCGATGCAGTCAAGCATTTCAGAATAAAGAAAATTTGTCGGGTAGTTGACATCCTGTCCCCACTTGTTTGCAGCCGACCACTCAATGAAATTCCAGCCTGGCAGTTTCTCAAGTAAGCCGTCGGAATTTTCGTATTGTTTAAAATAATCGGCAAGGTCAAACACGATGCCCCGGAAGAACTCCCGGTCGGCGGTCTTGTTGCGGTGATTCAGGTACTGCTCAAGTTCGAGCACGTACCACATCGCCCATTGCGGTATAAAGCGCGAACCAGCGACGTCCGACGGATAAAGCATCGGCAACATCCCCTTCGGTACGACCCTTCCGTATGCGTTGTCCTCCGGCCGGTCGACCGGGTGAAGCACGAAATTCTCAAGGAAAGCGTCCTCGACCTGCGTCATCCCGGTCAGAAAATATTCGACCTGTGAGGTGAAATAGCTGTCGCAGAGCCAGCCGCCCCGCTCCCGCGAGGGGCAATCCATATAAATATCAACCGCGTTATGTGAGAAGGTACGGCAGGCGGCGTCCCAGATCAACGCAAGCACCGGATCGCATATTTTAACATTTCTAAATCCCTCAGTCGGATATCTCATTCGTTTAACCGCGAAACCGCGCAGTGTGATAGCTCCGCTCTTTACTATTATTATTGCATAGCGCAGCGTATATGGCTCAAATGTCGGGCTGGCGAAGTGTTCCCCGCTCCTCACCAGATACTCAACCACATTGACCGCCGTCATACGCGGAATTGGGTATTCGGCAGCGCCGCCGTTTTCGTTGTATCCAAGAATTACGTCACAATCCTCATGTACGTCGAACTCGGGGGTAAGAAACCCCGCTTCGACATGACCGAGGTCGATTATTGCATATTCACCTGCTTTGAGCGTCACCGGGAAAACAGCGCCGTATATGACCGGCTCAGGTTTTATGCGCTGGATATACCTGAACGGCAGAAACTCCATTTCCCCGTACTGCCAGCCGCCCCACTCGCCAAGCGTTTCATCGTCCTTGTAAGGAGCGTTCTTCACCTCTGCGTCGGAGTTATATGAATATGTGCCGGTGCTTGCTGTGCTGACGGCACGGAATTCAGAATAATCAGGGTAAGGCGCACGGCGGGGGAGATACTCAAGGCCGAGCTCAAGCGTCTCTGCCGTCACTTTCTCATATTTGACGAACGGTTTTATTCCGCCTCGGAAGTCCCAGACTTCCGAGAACTGGCGCTGACGCGAATATCGCATAACTTTCTGCATGTGTGTTTTAGGCATGTGGCATTCAAAATCCTGCCCTGTGCAAGCAACTACGTTGCCTTTCGCGTCGCGGACTTCGGCGCAGATATACGACGGCTGGTTGACAGATGTCAGTGAGAAGCAGCGATATCCCACCGCCTCGATCGCCAGTTCGTTTTCAGCCTCCCCGCCGGAGTACCTGCCCAGTTTTATTTCGTCCACTCTCGCGCAGCCACGCGCCGCCCTGGCCGGTCCGTAGTGCACGAAACTGCCGTTTAAGAATATCCGGTAAAACGACGCGCCGGTAATGTTGAGAGTCAGGCCACCGAGCGCTGGCAACATAGTGGTAAAGACCGTCTGGCAGTTCATTTCATTACTGCGTCCGGCCGCCCAGACCGGTACGGCTTTTGTAAAGAATTCCATAATATTATTTACCCTTTTCAGTAATTTGAGGCTGACGGCGGTTCCGCCCGGCGTCAGCCTCATTGATAAATTATTGATTATTACTTTTGATTGAGTTTGGCAAAAGAACTAACTATTTGTTCAAGGCTCTTCTGTGCCACTTTGTCGTATGTTTTTATAAGCGACGCCACGTTACTGCTCTGTTTGGATATCATGTCGCGTGAGAATGTTCCGTAACCCGAAATGGTGAACCAGTGAGCCGGGTCGAAGAACTTCGTACGGATGATGATGTTGATCATTTCGCTCGACTCTGTGTCGCGCGCGTTCTTTACAGCGGTGACTATCTGGTACATGTCGGGGGTAACATTATCGTACGACGCGGTGCAGAGCGCTTCAATGATTGTCCCGGTGCGGCCTGTATCGGGGCAGTTAACCGGTACCATGGTTATCGGAATTGTGTAACCGGTATAGGAACAGTAGTCTTCCTGAAACTCATCGAACATCGGCTGCGGAAGAATTCCGTAATCTGACTCCATGCTGGCGATGAAAGTGCCTATCTTCGAGAGTACCGAATCGCAGAAAAGGGCTCGGTCAGAAGTGAATATCGAGAAGGGGTATGGGTGCTCGGCCGCCGTGCCGCTGTTGTTGAAATATGAGCCGGCGGTGACCCAGATCTCGTACACTTTATCCGCGATCGCCGTGAGCCTCTCGGTATTGAAATCAAGCTTGTATGTATCTTCTGGTGTCTTTGAAATAAAAGTGAACCCCGAACCATAGAAGAGTGAGTAGCCGGCTTCTGTTCCCCATCCGGTGAGTCCGTACCGGTCGGTGTCGTATGACATCTTTCCGTCGCCGTTCAGGTCACTGCTGTAATTTGAGATATAATTGTTAAGTGCTTCATATGTCCACTTTTTTTCGCGGACGAGATCATATGGGTTTGCAAGAGCGTTATCGGCAAACAGCTTCTTGTTGAAGCAGAGCGACGAGACAAAGAGCAGACTCGAAACGCTGATGTCGCCGACGAGGGCATAAATCGAATCTGAAACCGACATCGAAGCAACCCAGTCCTGGTCCCACCACTCCTGTGTGAGGTCTATCTCGGAAATATTGTTGTAATCGTAAAGGAAACCGCCGTAACCCAGTGCTAAAGAAGACTTGTGTCCGCCATACATGTCGTAGTCGGCATTCCCAGCCTGTACCTGTGTCTGCAGGTCGGTGTTGACCTGCCCGTATGCCTGCCACTTTATCTCAATATCAATCCCAAGTGCATCCTCGACCATCATGTTACGCTGGAAAATATCGTCGTTCATGATCGATCCGTTGATTTCATCGGCCTTGAAGTCATTGTAGCAGTTGTCTGTCTGCGAATACAGAATGTGGAAAGTGTAGCCACCGTAGTTCTTCAGCTCTACCGTGCTGAACGCTTTGAACTCAGTTACAGGCTCGGTCACGGGTAGAGTGTCTATTATTCCGCCCGTGGTTGTCTCATCGCTGTTGCCTTCTTTCTGCGCCGCGCAGGACCCTGTAAGAAGCAACATAGCAATGAGTGAGATAATGCTGATGATCCGCTTCATAAAATCCCCCTTAGAATATATCATGCCGTTAAAGTAATCGGCTGTATTCTTACTGGAATGTAAATAATCGTTCTGCTTGACATTGACTGAGGCTGTGTTATAATTATTATAGTAAGTAATCCGTACGCTCCGCAAGGCTGTCTTTTAAGCATTTACCAACCGATTTTAATATGAGGGTTTTTTATGAAAAAATATTATAAGCCGGATATTCACAAAAAACATCTTGTGATCGTCACCACCGGACTCAATGCGACTATCGAACCTCATACACACGATTACTTCGAGCTTGTTTTTGTGCTCAGCGGACGAACGGAACATATTATCGGCAGCAATCATTATATAATCGGGAGCGGAGATTATTACCTGATTGATATCGGTCAGGATCATGAATACCGGCGTATTGCCGAGCGGGAAATGCCGATAATCAACGTCCTCTTCTCCCCGCGCCTGATCGACGCCGGTTCGCTACCGAGCGATAATTTTAACTCTGTCATGCGCCACCGGCTTCTGAACTTCGATCCGGCACAGCTTAACCGTACTCCTGCCGGAACGATTTTCCACGACCACGACGGAGAGGTCCGCGCCAAATTCAACCGAATAAATGAAGCCTACCGTTTACAACGCCCCGGTTACCGTGAATATATCCGCGCTGAGCTCCTCACCATCCTAATCACTATGCTCCAGAGTGTCAGCAAGCCGGTCTCCGACGCACCGCAGCGCGAGTTCGTCCGCTGGCTGGCCGAATATGCTGAATCCAATTACGCGCAGCAGTTAAGCCTTTCCGAACTCAGCCGGAGCATCAGCTATTCCCTGCCTTATGTCAGCAAGTGCTTTCATTCAGAGACCGGTTTAACCTTTTCCGAATATCTTCAGAAGGTCCGTGTCACACAGAGCTGCTCCTTTCTCTGTGAGACCGAACTCCCGGTCGAGGAAATCTGCGGGCTTGTCGGCTACTCCAATACCGCCTTTTTCCACCGCATATTCCGCAAGCTTATAGGAACGACACCCCTCGAATACCGGAAGCTGAACAGGAAAAGGCAGGCATAAGGACGGAGAACGGAGATACGCGGCCTCTTGAAAGAGGCCTGGCGAGAACTTTTTAACAAATTTGTTTTAGCTGCTGACATAGCTTCAATTTTGCACCTTATCCGGCGAACCCCACGCCGGAGCGTAAAATTACGCGGAGGCCCGCTGTATAAATGCTTTAGTATAGGGCACTATACAGCCGGTAAAGTTTGATTTAAGTGTAAGTGTTATAATTTCCGCCGGCGCACACGCTGCCGACCCGGTACACTTATGTCTTCTGTGAACCAGAAGGAGGAGTCCGGAGAGGAACCATAGGTTCCTCTCCGCGTGTTTCTCTGGGCACTCTCTTGTCACGAAACAAGAGAGTGCCATCCGTACCTCAGTACCCCGCATCCAAGGCCTTTAACGTTTTGAAATCTGTTATTAAAAAAAACACAGAGGAACATTTGACAAAATGTCCCTCTGTAGCTTTATTTACATAACCCAGTGTAACATTCAGGTCTCCTGTCCCTGAAAACCCCCCATGACAACCGCTTTTCTGCGACTTCATCAAGGTCATATGTGTGCGTCAGCACACATTCTGACGTGCGATCGGCAGCCTCAGCCAATCCCCCTGTCTCATCTGTAAGAAACGACGATCCGTAAAATAGCAGTTCAGACGACTGCCCGGCATTCTCCGGGCAAGCCGTTACTTTTTCAAGCCCGACGCGGTTCGCCGCAGCGACCGGCAGGATATTTGCCGCCGCGTGCCCCTGCATGCACCTCCGCCAGTGCTCCATGCTGTCGACGCTGAGTAGTGGTTCGGAGCCTATCGCGGTCGGATACAGGATTATCTCAGCCCCCATAAGCGCAAGGCTTCGGGCCATCTCCGGAAACCACTGGTCCCAGCAGATGCCGACACCGATTTTTCCGTATTTCGTGTTCCAGACCCTAAAACCTGTGTTGCCTGGTGAGAAGTAAAATTTTTCCTGATAAAAATGGTCGTCAGGTATATGCGTCTTACGGTAAACTCCGAGCAGTTTACCTCCGGAGTCTATCACGGCCACCGAGTTGTACATAACATTCCCGTCCCGCTCGTAAAAGCTGACCGGCAGCACGACCGAGAGCTCGAGAGCCAGCGCCGACATGCGGACGACCGCCGGATCTTCGGCCACCGGACAGGCATATCCGTAATAATCGTACCGCCGCTCCTGGCAGAAATAAGGCCGCTCAAAAAGCTCGGGCAGAAGTATTACCTGTGCTCCGCCTGCCGCGGCCGTGCGGACATGGCGCTCCGCCGCCGCGATGTTTTCCGCCGGGTCGGATACGCAGCGCATCTGAACCGCCGAAACAGTTATTTTCCTCAAAGCTTTTCTCCTCCCTTCGGTATCTGCTGTGATATGCAGTGTATGTTCCCGCCGCCGAGCAGTATCGCCCGAGCCTGAATCGGGATCACTTCCCTCTCCGGGCAGAGACGCGATAAAATTTCAACCGCCAACCGGTCGCTCTTGGTGTTTTCTCCGCCGAACTGCGGCAGAATCACCGCACCGTTTGAAAAGCAAAAATTCACATACGATGCCGCGAGCCGCTCGCCCTCCTCGCGCCTGTCCTCACCTTCCTCAAAAATATATCCCTGCAGGTCGGATTCACTCACGCAGACAGGATGCCCCGGTATGGGTAATTTGTAAACCTTAATCGGTCTCCCTTTCGCGTCTGTTGCATGTTCAAGTACATTAAGGCAGCTTTCCGAGTATTCATACTGCGGGTCTGACTTGTCGTCGGTCCACGCGAGCACTACCTCACCGGGTCTTATAAAGGCGCAAATATTATCAACGTGTTCGTTAGTCTCATCGCGCCATATACCGTGCGGCAGCCATATAATCTTTTTTATGCCGAGGTAACCGCGCAGTTTTTCCTCAATCTCTTCCCGGTTAAGACCGGGGTTTCGCCCAGGGCTGAGCAAGCAGGCTTCGGTCGTGATGAGCGTCCCCTCGCCGTCGGTGTGTATTGAACCGCCCTCGAGTACGAAATCAGATGCGTCATAAATGTCGTATTCGGTCTGCCGGCAGAATTCCTTCGCCAGCGCGTCGTCTTTCTCCCACGAGGCGTAAAGCCCGTCAACCTCACCGCCCCAGGCGTTGAAGCGCCAGTTGACACCACGCACTCCGCCGTTGTTGTTTATTACAAATGTTGGCGCTGTATCCCGAGCCCAGGCATCGTCGGAATCGATATTTAGAACTTCAATTTCCGGGGGAAGCATCCTGCGCGCGGCAGTGTATGTCCGAGGGCTCGCAAGCATGTATACTTTCTCGCTGCGCGAAATAGCCTGTGCGACGTCGGCAAATACCCTCTGCGCCTCAAGCGCACCGTAAGGCCAGGAGCCGGGGCGCTCGGGAAAAATCATAATCGTTCCCCTGTGCGGCTCAAACTCAGCCGGCATGTAAAATCCGTCGCGGGCAGGGGTAGAATTTCTGATAATCATGAAAGACGTCCTTTAAAATCTTCGTATCCGAAGGTTTTTATTATTTCGCATTCCCCATCAGGATGCATAAGGGCAATTAAGGGCAGAGGCATACCATTGAAGGTGTTGTTCTTCACCATTGAGTAAATCGCCATGTCAAGAAAGCACAATCTGTCGCCGATGCTGACCGGCCGGTCAAAACTGTATTCTCCAATAACATCGCCTGCAAGGCAGGTAGAGGATGACAAACGGTAGATATAAGGTTTCTCTCCCGGCTCACCTGCATCGCGCAGCGGCGGGCGGTAGGGCATCTCGAGCACGTCGGGCATATGGCAGGAGGCTGAGGTATCGAGAATCAGAATTTTTATCCCGTTTTCGACTATATCGAGCACATCTGTAATGAGGTATCCTGCCTTAAGAGCTATCGCTTCACCTGGTTCGAGATAGACCTCTACACCGTATCGGTTCTTTATATAATTTATAAGTTTCTCAAGAGCGGGTATATCATAACCGTCTCTTGTGATATGGTGTCCGCCGCCGAGGTTGAGCCACTTCATTTTCCCGAAATACCGGCCGAACTTTTGCTCGGCAGCCTCAAAGGTACGTACAAGGTCATCCGCGTTCTGTTCGCACAGTGTATGCATATGCAGGCCCTCAACACCGTCAAGCAGATCAGGCCGGAAATTCGCATATGTCACCCCAAGGCGCGAGCCGGGGGCGCAGGGGTCATATATCGGCTCCTTCTGCGTCGAGAACTCGGGGTTGATCCTGATTCCGGCGCTCACCCCCGCTGCCTGCCAGAGATGACGGTACTTTTCAAGCTGTGCGAAGGAATTGAAGGTGATGTGGCCGCAGATTTTCACGAGTTCGGCAAAGTCATCCGGCTTGTACGCGGGAGAATAGACATGTGTCTCTCCCCCGAACTCCTCATAACCGAGCCGTGCCTCATAAAGACCGCTCGCTGTCGTACCGCTCAGATACTTCCTGATAAGCGGATAAACCGCGAACGCTGAAAAAGCCTTCTGTGCCAGGAGAATTTTACATCCGGTTCTCTCCTCGACCCCGTGAAGTATCTCAAGATTCCTGATAAGTTTCGCTTCATCAATAATGTACGCGGGGGTGGGCAGTTCGCTGAATTTCATCTTCCGTACAAGCAATCTCAATCAACCTTTACCGGGTTTTCGTCGACAATCCAGGGCAGGCCGAATTTATTCAGCGCGTCCATGAATGGATCGGGATCGAACTCCTCTATATTGTTGACACCGGCTTTCTTCCATGTATCAGAAATAATCATAGCTGCGCCTATCATAGCCGGAACGCCGGTTGTGTAGGCAATCGCCTGCGAGCCGACCTCGCGGTAAGACTCCTCATGGTCGCAGACGTTATAAATATAAATAGTCTTCTCCTTGCCGTCCTTCTTGCCGGTGAAGATGCATCCGATGTTTGTCTTACCCTTGGTTCTCGGGCCGAGCGAAGAGGGATCGGGTAAAAGAGCCTTAAGGAACTGTATCGGCACTATCGGGCGGCCTTCATACATGATTGGCGTAGTTGAGAGCATCCCGACATTTTCGAGACACTTCATGTGCGTGAGGTAACTTTGCCCGAAAGTCATAAAAAAGCGGATGCGCTTTATCCCGGGCATATTGAGGGCGAGCGACTCGATCTCCTCGTGGTGAAGCAGATACATATCCTTTTTACCGACGCCGGCAAAATTATATTCGCGTTTGATTTCCATAGGTTTTGTCTCGACCCAGTGCCCATTTTCCCAGTAGGAACCGTTGGCAGAAACCTCGCGAAGGTTGATCTCAGGGTTGAAGTTGGTGGCAAAGGGGTAACCGTGGTCACCGCCGTTGCAGTCAAGGATATCGATATAGTTGATCTCGTTGAAATAGTGCTTCAGCGCGTATGCTGAAAAGACGCTCGTTACACCCGGGTCAAATCCGCTGCCGAGCAGCCCCGTGATACCGGCTTTCTTGAACTTCTCGCGGTAAGCCCACTGCCAGGAGTAATCAAAATATGCGGTAAATCCGGCTTCTTTGCAACGCTTCTCGTAAATTTTGCGCCACTCGGGGTCGTCGGTGTTCTCGGGCTCATAGTTTGCGGTGTCAATGTAATCAACCTTTGTCTCCACGCAGGCGTCCATGATGGTTAAATCCTGATAAGGCAGCGCGACGTTTAGCACAGCCTTCGGCTTATAAGACTTTATTAAGGCGACCAGCTCATCCTTGTTATCGGCATTTACCTGCGCCGTGGTGATTACTGTCTTTGTTTTTCCCTCAAGTTTGGCTTTGAGTGCGTCGCACTTTGACTTTGTGCGGCTGGCGATGCATATCTCGGTGAAAACGCTGCTGTTCTGGCAGCATTTGTGAATCGCAACCGACGCGACTCCGCCGCAGCCTATGATCAATAATCTGCTCATCTCTATTCTCCTTTATTTCTTCTATTTGTTATCTCTTAACTGTCACTGCTGTCTGTCTTCCGCTTCTTTCAAGAGGTCCTCAACATACTTCGGAAGCATGAAGGCTCCGGTGTGCAGGTTTGTCGTGTAGTACCATGTCTTTATTCCGCGCTTGTTCCAGCGGACCGGGTCGAAATCGTTCAGGGGGTGGTATTTCTTCGACGCGAAACCGAATAGCCAGTAGCCGGCCGGGCATGTGGGGATGTGCGCCTGATATACGCGGCTGACCGGGAAGCTTCGGAAGGCCTTGCGGTGCATCGACCGGCAGGCGTCCTCGTCCTCGTCAAAGAAGGGACTGCCGTGCTGGTAGACCATGATTCCGTCCTCTTTCAGCGCCTTGTAGCAGTTTCCGTAAAACTCCTTGGTGAATAACCCGGCGGTGTGCCCGAGCGGATCGGTGGCGTCGTTAATAATGATATCATATTCGTTTATTCGTGAGCGCAGGAAGCGCAGACCGTCCTGATAGAAAATGCTCACGCGCGGGTCATCAAATCCCTTCGAGTTTATCGGAAAGAATTTTTTGCAGACCTCGACAAACATCTCGTCGGGCTCGACAACATCAATAATTTCAATCTCCGGGTAGTTTGAAAGCTCGCGCGCAACTCCTCCGTCCCCGCCGCCGATGACTAATACTTTACGCACCGCGGGGTGAACCGCCATCGGGACATGGACTATCATCTCATCGTAGGGGAACTCGTCCTTTTCGGAAAATATCACACTGCCGTCGGAGGTGAGGACGCGTCCGAACTCGGGTGAGTCGAAAACGTCGATCTGCTGGAAGTCGCTTTTGTCCGAGAAGAGCTGCTTCTCAACCCGGATCGACATCTTCACGTTGTCGGTGTGAAGCTCGGAAAACCAGAATTCCATCATTTAACCTCCGTAAGAACTTTCAAACGTTCAATCGCCGGGTCCTCGGTGCCCTGCATCAGGCAGCCTTTCTCCTTGGCGTAAAGTATATACTCAATTATATCTTCGGTAATTCTCTCGCCTGGGGCAAGGATCGGTATTCCCGGGGGATAGCACATAACAAACTCGCCCGAGATTCTGCCCTCGGTCGCCCGCAGCGGCAGCGACTCCTTCCTTGAGTAGAACGCCTCCTTCGGGGTAACTGCAATGACGGGAGGGATGTATTCTTCAGCCAGCATTCCTTCTTTGCTCTTGCTGTAGAGGCGATTTATGTCGGCTAGTGCGCCGACAAGGCGCTCGATATCCTGAATCCGGTCGCCGATCGAAATGTAGGCTAGGATGTTGCCGATGTCCCCGAACTCTATCTGGATATCGTACTCGTCGCGGAGTAGGTCGTAGACCTCGATGCCGGCGAGACCTATGTCGCGGGTGTAGACAGTTAACTTAGTCACATCGTAGTCAAAGACCGTCGAACTGTTGCAGAGCTCGCGGCCATAGGCGTAATATCCGCCGATTTCGTTGATTTCGTCCCGGGCATACTCAGCCATCCGGCTGACGTTTCCGAAAGCCTGCTGGCCTCGCAGCGCAAGGTTGCGGCGCGATATATCGAGCGAGGAGATAAGCAGGTACGAAGCGCTTGTGGTCTGGGTCAAGTTGATTATCTGCTCGACATACCCCGCGTTGACATTGGGACCGGTGAGGAGCAGCGAGCTCTGGGTCAGGCTCCCGCCCGACTTGTGCATTGAGACCGCCGACATGTCGGCGCCGGCCGCCATTGCACTCAGCGGAAGCCCTTCGCCAAAATAAAAATGCGTTCCGTGGGCTTCGTCGACCAGTACTTTTATATTATGACCGTGAGCAATCCGGACTATTTTTGCGAGGTCCGAGCAAATTCCGTAATATGTCGGGTTATTTATCAGCACGGCAACAGCATCGGGGTTTTCCTCAATTGCCTTCTCTATCTGCGCCGGTGTTATTCCAAGTGCAATTCCGATCTTTTCGTTGACCGCGGGGTTGACGTAAACCGGAACCGCGCCGCAAAGTATCAGAGCGTTGATGGCGCTCTTGTGGACATTGCGCGGAAGTATTATCTTGTCGCCAGACTTTGCGACCGAGAGAATCATACTCTGCACCGCAGAAGTCGTACCTCCCACCATAAAAAATGCGTGGGCTGCACCGAATGCTTCGGCAGCAAGTTTTTCGGCCTCGAGTATCACAGAAGTCGGGTGGCAGAGGTTGTCGAGCGGCTTCATTGAGTTGACGTCGATACCGACACACCTCTCGCCGAGCAGTTCGACGAGCTCCGGGTTGCCGCGCCCGCGCTTATGTCCCGGCACGTCGAAGGGAACGACGCGCTGCCGGCGGAATTTCTCAAGCGCCTCATATACCGGCGCCTTTTTCTGTCTTTCGATATCCATCATGACCTCCATAGAAAAACGGATGGCGCTAAACACGCCATCCGCAAAAAAGTCATTATGACAGCAATATCCATCTATATCTATGTCTATACCAATAAACATAAAAACAGCATATGAAGTTCCGCATTCAGAGTGAACAAATAATTGATGCTACTCTTATTGACCGTTTCACAAGTGATGTGCTTACGCACTGATTATAAAGTAATCAACTTATAAAATTTGAGCTTTTAACTCAATCAATAATGTGGCCTGTCGCCACTCGCGGCATCTGACCCGCCTGTCCGTATGGGCATACCCTTCTTTAAAATCACAGGTGCACGGCAGTGGTTCTGCTCTCTCTCCTGCGACACTTCGGCTTTTTCCGGAAGCCTTGGCGTTATTGTCAAAGGTGGTCATATTTGTTCAGCACGAGGAACTGCATCGCTGATACATGCGGAATTATACTACAAGCGGGAGGGATTGTCAATATTATTTCCCGAATACTTTGAAATTTTTATTGTCCCCCGATCCGGGTCGGGCAGGGATGTGGGGCCCAACCCGACCTACCGCAGTTCTATATCGCTCAACAACCTTTAATCAGCAGTTATACCAATGATTGACTAGTTCCTGAAGAGGGCCTGGGGGGAACTCCTTAGAAAGGAGTTCCCCCCAGCGTATCCTTTACTCCTTAACCTTAATAACCGACACAGGGCAGCTTTCCTGAGCCTCGACAGCTTTCTCTTCCAGATCTCCGGGCACTGTGTCTACATATACCTCGGCCAGACCGTCGTCGGCCATGCGGAACACTTTAGGGCAGATTTCGGTGCAGAGCCCGCAGGCAATGCATCCGTCCCTGTCTATCTTTGCTTTCATAATATTCAATCCTCCGTAATGTTGTATTTATTTATGCGTTCATGAACAGTTTTATGTCTTCGTCGGCAGTACCTACGCCGGCGATGCCGAATTTTTCAACCAGCACCTTCGCGACGTTCGGTGAGAGGAATCCGGGGAGCGTGGGACCCAGGTGGATATTCCTGACGCCAAGGTAAAGCAGCGCCAGAAGGACTATTACGGCCTTCTGCTCGTACCATGCGATATTAAATGCTATCGGCAGCTTATTGATATCGTCGAGCCCGAAAACTTCCTTTAGCTTGAAGGCGATCACAGCCAGCGAGTAGGAGTCGTTGCACTGTCCGGCATCAAGCACACGCGGAATTCCGCCAATGTCTCCCAGGTTCAGCTTGTTGTAGCGGTACTTCGCGCAGCCGGCGGTGAGAATAACCGTATCCTTCGGTAGTTTTTCCGCAAATTCGGTATAATATTCCCGCGACTTCATCCGACCGTCGCAGCCGGCCATGACGATGAATTTTTTTATCGCACCAGATTTTACTGCGGCGACGACCTTGTCGGCCAGGGCAAGCACCTGGTTGTGCGCAAATCCGCCGACTATCTCGCCGGTCTCGATTTCAAGTGGTGCGGGGAGAGTTTTTGCTAGCGCGATTATTTCGGAGAAATCTTTTTTTCCGCCAGACCCTGACGTGATATGCCTGCATCCAGGGTATCCGGCCGAGCCGGTTGTAAATATCCGGTTTCTTATCTCCTCGGACTTGGGCGGGACAATGCAGTTTGTGGTAAAGAGGATCGGTCCGCGGAAGGACTCAAACTCGCTTGTCTGCTTCCACCAGGCGTTTCCATAGTTGCCGGCAAAGTTTTCATATTTTTTAAAAGCCGGGTAATAGTGCGCCGGCAGCATCTCGCTGTGTGTATACACGTCGACGCCGGTGCCCTTGGTTTGTTCAAGAAGCTGCTCAAGATCGGTCAGGTCATGCCCTGAAATGAGAATCGCGGGGTTCTTCCGCACCCCTATATCCACTTTTGTGATTTCGGGGTTGCCGAATCTTCTGGTATTCCCCGCGTCAAGCAGGGCCATAACCTTAACACCATATTCCCCTGTCTTAAGTGTCAGAGCTACAAGCTCATCGGCGCTCTTGCCGTCGTCGAGCAGGGCGGCGAGAGCTTCGTAGATAAAGCGGTTGATCTCAAGCGCATCGGACCCGAGATTTGCTGCGTGCTCGGCGTAGGCTGCCATGCCCTTGAGCCCGTATGTAATCATCTGGTGGAGCGAGCGTATGTCCTCGTTCCCGTTCGCCATAACGCCAACAGTCGCGGCCTTCGCGAGCATCTCTTCCCTTGTGCCTGCCGTGAAGACTGCGGCGTCATGAAGGCCATTTGCGTTGATGGAATTCCTCAGCCCGTCGCGCAGGGCGAGCATCTTTTTAATCTGTCTCTCAATCGACGCGTCGTCAAAATTCGCGTTGGTGATCGTCATGAAAAGGCTGCTCAGCATCTCGTAGTTGAGCGTCTTCTGCCCGGCGGCGTCAACCTTGCCGCGAATAACTATATCTGATATACCCTTGAGGATGTATATCAGAAGGTCCTGGAGATTTGCCACCTCCTCTGTTTTCCCGCAGACGCCGCGTAAAGTGCAGCCGGTGTTCTTTGCCGTCTCCTGGCACTGGTTGCAAAACATTCCCATTTCTATTATCCTCCGTAATTATTTATCTTACCGCACCCGGCGCCGGGGATTTGACCACGATAATTTCAAGCGTTCCCGTATGCCGGTTTGTTACGTTCATCAATGTTTTGTCTGGAATTTTTAAGAGCGTCCCCGGGTCGTATTCATGCGTGGGACTGCCGTTAAGTGCGATCGTGAGATTACCGCGTAAAACGGTCATATATACGTTCGAATTCGTGTAATGCTCGGGCAGGCTGTCACCCGTACCGAGTATCATATGAAGGTAATGGATATTTCCGTCGAGGAGCACTTTTTCGATGACCTTCGAGTCGCCTCCCGACAGTCTGAATACCTGTTCAACCATAACATAACCTCCCGTATTAACATGTAATTATCGTTCCGGCGGTAGTTTCATACCGCTTTCAACACGCATATTTTACCATAACCAGGTTGGTATATCCGTTGTTTTTACAACGCTATTGATATTTTTCTCCCGTTTATTACAAAAACGCAGAACCGCATTGGTTTTGTGGCTCCGCATTTTCTCCTGCTCATAAGTAAAGCCGTCTCCGATGCTATGCATCTTCATTGATGTTTATATTGATTTTACCGTCCCGGTGTTATATAATAGAATTATGGAAAATAAAAAAATTAAACAGAATATTAAAAAACCGGTGAAGCCGGCTGCCCCGCCGCTCTGCCCCTACTTCTCAGAGTGCGGCAGCTGCCAGATGCTCGATAAACCTTATGCCGCGCAGCTTGACACGAAAACAAAAATCGTAAGGGAAAACCTCGCGCATGCCGGCATTAAAATCAACGTTAATTCATGCATCGGCATTTCACAGTTCGGCTGCCGGAATAAAACCCACCTTGCTTTCACCGAGGTGAACCGTCACCCGGCGATCGGATTTTTCAACGACCATACACATAAAGTCGTGCCGGTGAAATGCTGCCCCATGCACGGGGACTGGTTTGCGTCGCTCGCCGCGATTCTCACAGGCTGGGCCGACACTTACCGGCTCGACGCCTATAAGCCCTGGTTCGGCAAGGGACTTTTGCGCTTTGCCGTCGCCCGGTATATCGGAGACACTCTTATGCTCACCGTCGTAGCGACAGACAGAGTGAGGCACCTCGATAAACTATACGCCGAACTGATAAAGAAATTTCCTAAGGTCGTTCTTTACCAGAACATAAACACCGCGCGTGACAGCGCGGTCTTTTCCGAACATTTCGCGCATATCGCCGGGGACAAAAAGCTCGCGGGAGAGCTGCTCGGCGTTAAATTTCTCCTCTCGCCGAATTCCTTCTTCCAGGTCAACGAAGCTGTCGCCGCGCGGATTTACACCGACGTGCTTGAAGCAGTGAAGGAAACCGGTGCTGCCAGCGTCGTCGACGCTTATTCTGGGATAGGCGTGACCAGCATGCTTTTCGCTGGCGCGGGGAGTTCGGTAATCTCAATCGAGCTTGAGCCGCGGGCAGTAGAGGACGCAAAGGAGCTCGCCCGGATAAACCGACTGTACGATAAGATAAAATTCATATGCGGCGACTGCGAAAAGGTGCTGCCGAAGCTGCGCGGCATTGCCGGGGGCTCGGTATTTTTTGTCGACCCTCCCCGCCGCGGGCTCGGTCAGGACGTCTGCCGGACGATTATACGCTTCTCGCCGAAGAATATCATATACCTCTCCTGCAATCCCGAGACCCTCGCCGATGATCTGCGCCAGTTCACCGGAGCCGGATACACCGTAAACTCGGTTCAACCATATGACATGTTTCCGAATACGAATCATGTGGAGACGGTAGTATTGATGTCACGAGCAAACCCTTTAAAATTCACTGTTTCAGAGTGACATCCAAAATATCCACTCAACCTTAAGTATGTTTTTGCGTTTGTGGAAACATATAGATCCGATAAATCGTTGATATGTTTCGGCAAACTTCGAAAACACTACGGCTTAATACGTTGTTTGTAGAGCTGAAGAAAGAATTAGAGATAATATTAAAAACCCACTAGCCAATTTCGCAAATTGTCTAGCTAAATAAACAACCGAAAGTGAGGACTTATAGCATGTTATTGTTACAAGGTGGGCCGTTCTTAGAAGTTAGCCTCATTATAAAAGAAGACAATATAAACCAGATAATTTCAAAACTTTCAAATCTAAATAGTGTATTCATTATTGAAAATGATCTTAAAGTCTTAATAGATCGCTTTAAAACTGGATATATATTTGATGAACAGGATATGAATTCACAAAAGATACACTCTTTAAGTTTAAACACTATCGTGAATATAAAGGGAAAGAGGAAATCAATATTATATATAAATCTAGTTGCAGAGCAGACGATTCTAATGGATTTTTGTTTCTTTGGTAGTGAGTTTGATGCTCCAGAATGGCAGCAGATAGGAATAAAAAAAGATGAATACAATATTTTTAATTATTACCTTTATGAATTACTCGAATATTTTCAAGGGATTGTAGGAACTGTAGCCATAGAGAATGATGCTCTAGGGCTTATTTCTGAAGATCATTGTTGGCCTGATAATGTTTTCAGTTATAAAACAATTAATCCAGTTGAGCTATTTGAAAGGGGTATTCAAAAAAAATATATTGGAGTCGGAATAAGATGCGGCGGTACGATACTGACGGATCACCGAATCTGAAAACACATACTGAATGGGCAAATACTCTTAAATGTGAGGTTCTTCGGCTTAATGGTGCAATCCAGCTCGCGAAAAGCTGTGACCTGATTACAGATGTGTATAATCGCATAAATAAATTTTGAAGCATAAAATGAAGAGGTTTATTATGATAATCGTTTACGAATCTAAAACAGGTTTTACAAAGAAGTATGCCGATATGCTCTCTGCGAAAACCGGCATGAAAGTTTTCCGGGTAAACGAGCTTTCAAAAGCCGAGAAAAACGAGGACATTATTTTTCTCGGCTGGATGAAAGTCGGCAAGGTACAGGGGCTTGGCAAAGTGCGCAAATCTAAGGTGAGGGCTGTCTGCGGATCTGGCACCGGACGGACCGCCGAGCCCGACAGCGAGACCGTTATTGCGAGGAACAAAATCGGCGGCATACCGTTTTTCTATCTGCGCGGCGGGTGTTTCCCTTTAAAAGAGCTGAAGGGTGTGGATAAACTTATGCTCTCCATGTTTTTAAAGATGCTTAAAAGTAAAAAGGACAAAGATGAGAATACCGAAGAAGCCGCATCAAACATCGAAAACGGTTTTAACGGGGTAAAAGAGGAAAATCTGCGCCCTGTGTTTGAGTGGCTCGGTACGGCACGATAACTTAATTAACAAAACCAGCGAAAAGAAAACCGCGGCCCCGGTAAATACCGGAAATAACCGCGGTTTTTTATCATGCCTTGTATCCCGCGCCCCTGACCGCCTCTTTCAGGCTGTCAAGCGTGACGCTCTCACCCGCCCTGACCTTGACTGACTTCTTAGCAAGGTCAGCCTCGGCTGATTTCACTCCCTTTACACCGTTAAGCGCTTTCTCGACCGCTGCCTTGCAGTGGCCGCATGACATCCCTTCAACGGGAAACTCAAAATCAACTGTCTTTCCGAACATAAACTTATCCTCCGTTTATCTGCCGGATTGTTTCCGGTTTATTTTTGCTCTTATATATTTTCATTCTTCTCAGCCGCAGTGAATTCAGCACGACGCATACCGATGAGAAGCTCATAGCCGCCGCGGCTATCATCGGCGAGAGCGAGATACCGTAAGCCGGGTAAAGCACGCCCGCGGCGACAGGTATGCAGACTGTATTGTAAATCAGCGCCCAGAAAAGGTTTTCCTTTATGACTTTCATTGTCGCCTGTGAGAGACTTATCGCGCTGACGGCATCGGAGAGCGAATTCTCGGATAGCACCACGTCAGCGCAGTCGATCGCGACTTCAGTCCCGGCGCCGACGGCGATTCCGATGTCTGCCGCCGCGAGCGCCGGCGAGTCGTTGATACCGTCACCAGCCATCGCAGTCACCCCGCTCCCCGAGTGTTCGCGGATTATTCTCTCCTTGTCCTCGGGGAGGAGCCCCGCGTAAAAGCTTGTTATTCCAGCCCTTTTTGCAATCGCCTCGGCGGTGTGGGCATTGTCTCCGGTCAGCATTATCATATCAATTCCGCGCTTTTTTAGTTCGGCAGCAGCCTCGGCGCTGTCAGGCCGCAGCCGGTCTGCGATGCCGATGACGCCCGCGGTTTTTCCGCCGTAAGCGACGCATACAGCCGTCTTGCCCTCTCCTTCAAGTTTTTCAACCGCCGCAATAACTTCAGGGGAAGCGCCGTCGGCTGCTCCGTTTGCCGTAAGATACTCGGGCTTACCGACCAGCACCGCCACGCCGCCCGTTTGTGCGCTGATTCCCATACCGCGCAAGGCTTTGAAATTACTTGCGTCCGGCTTTTTTACCCCGCGTTTCTCAGCCTCACGGACGACGGCATATGCAAGCGGGTGAGATGAAAGAGATTCGGCGGCGTAAGCCTTCCCGAGCACCTCGTCCACCGGCACACCGAAGGCCACGATGTCTGTGACCTCAGGCCGGCCTTCAGTCAGCGTTCCTGTTTTATCAGTAAAAAAGTATTTAACCGAATGAAGCTTTTCAAGCGCAGCCGCGCTTTTAATTAATATTCCGTTTTCGGCTCCCCGCCCTGTTCCTACCATGATCGCGGTCGGCGTCGCAAGTCCCAGCGCGCAGGGGCAGGAGATCACCAGCACAGCGACAGCGCTCCTTAACGCCGCCCCGGCGCCTGCTCCGACGAGCAGCCAGACGATCGCCGTAACAAGTGCTATGCCCATTACTACCGGCACGAATATCGCGCTCACCCGGTCAGCCAGTCGTGAGACCGGTGCTTTCGACGCGGCGGCGTCCTCAAGCAGTCCGATAATCCGGTATAGCGCGGTGTCCCGGCCGGTCTTCTCAGCCTTAATTTTAATATAACCGCTGCTCAGTATGGAAACCGCGCTGACGTGGCTCCCCGCTTCCTTGTCAACCGGCAGGCTCTCGCCTGAGAGAGCAGACTCGTCAACAGCCCCGCTCCCCGAGATTACAACACCGTCAACCGGTATCGTCCCGCCTTCCCTTACTATCACAGTGTCGCCCGGGATTACCTCGGAGACCGGTATGCTGACCTCGGCGCCGTCCCTCTCGGTCACTGCGGTGTCGGGCATCAGACGCGCCAGCTTCTTCACCGCGCCTGCTGCCCGGTCCTTCGCTCGCCCCTCGAGCGTCTTGCCAAGCGTCACGAGTGTGAGTATCGCTGCTGCTGATTCAAAATAAAGATCATGCGCAAAGCTGTGTGCGAGGTCATGGTCGCCGGTCGCCGTGCCGAAGGTTATTATCGCAACCGCCGCGGCACCGTAGAGCGCAGCGGCTCCGGCGCCGAGAGCGATCAACGAATCCATATTCGGTACGAGACGGAAAAGCGATTTGAATCCGTCCCGGAAGAAGTGGAAATTTATAATTATTACGGGAATAGTTATAATAAGCTGAACCGCAGAGAAGACAAGCGAATTTTCTCCGATAAAAGCCGGCAGCGGCAGTCCGACCATGCTCCCCATCGAAACATACATTAATATAAGCGTCAGCACCGCCGAAGAGATAAGCGCTCCGTAACCGCTCCTGTGCTCTTTAGTCCCATCGTCTTCGCGAGATATTGCATACCCGGCAGCCTTGATTTCGCGGCTGAGCGAGGAAAAAAGTTTTTCCTCCTTCGCTTCGTCACCGGCTGTGACGGTCAGTGTATTTGTCAGAAGGCTTACGTTAACGTTATCCTTCCCTGCGACCTTCGCGGCGGCATGTTCCACGTGCACAACGCAGGAGGCACAGCTCATGCCTTTTATGTTGTATCTTATCTTCTTCATTCAAATCACCGCACCTTTTAAATAACATATCTCTTTGATATGATTATAACCCACCCCGCCTGTATTTTCTGTAATTATGTCACATTCGTCTGATTTATTATACATAAACTCCGCTGATAAATAAATACATTAGCCGACGGTCGGTTTTCTGAATGAAATTAATTTTCATCGGACATAACAGCTTGAATGTTTCTTTCATATATGGTGCTTAGTGAAACTTTTTTCCCCCTGCTTCTACAGGATTGTGGCGATACTTGTCATAAAACCCGCCATATATATTGACATCCTGACGGGCGGATGTTATAATTTATCATATATTGCCGGTTAAAAAATAAACCGGTTTTTAAGGATGGTTTTTGTGATATGAAGCATGGCGAACTGAGAAAACAAACCGTGATGCAGATACTGCGGACCTCCAAGAAGCTTACCATTGAAAAAGCGATGAAAACCCTCGATGTTTCAGAATCAACAATCCGGCGGCTTTTCACCCAGCTTGAAGAGGAAGGTGCGGCCATCCGGGTTTACGGCGGAATATGTTATAACGACGCCTCGACGGGCGGCACATATTTCGAACCCGCAAGACTCAAGAATGCCGACGAAAAGGTGCGCATAGGACATGCCGCCGAGCAGTTGATTAATTCTGGGGACATACTTTTCCTCGACTCCGGAACCACTGTAATGGCGCTTACGGCTGAAATCGACCGGATGTTCACCGAGGCGCGTGACATTTCTTCCCGGTTATATGACGAGCTGCACCGGAAATACAGCGATATAACGCTTTTTACACACTCGCTCGCAAACCTCGAAATGCTCAAGAAGCATATGAAAGTTCACCTCATCGGCGGTGAATACCGCGACGGCAAGCGCGACTTCCACGGGTACCTGGCAGAAGAAGCAATAAAAAAGCTCAGATTTACCAAATGCTTCATCGGAGCTGACGGTTTCTCCGAGGGCTCGGGCGTGCTGGCCTCAGATTTCGGGACCGCCCGCATCAACCAGCTTGCACTCCAGAATTCAGCCTACAAGATTCTGCTTGTCGACTCGTCAAAGCTCGGGAACAACTCGGTCGTCAGCTTTTCGCCGCTTTCGAACATCAACTGTCTTGTCACCGACAAATCATTGCCCGAGGACCTCTGCGCCAGACTGCGCGAGGGCGGTATGACGGTTATAACCGCATAAAGTGACAATATCACATACAATATCAGCGGACGGGTTTATAATATGACCATACCGCGGAAAAGTTGGAATTCATATGTCGGATAAAAAAAGCATGAATATCTTGGTCCGCCGGGCCGAAGAGCGCGACATTCCCCGCATGGAGGAACTGCTCGACGATATTTGCCGGCTGCACTGCGAGGGCAGGCCTGATATTTTCAGGCCTGGAAGAAAATACCGATCCGAGGAGCTGATCAAGCTTTTCTCTGACCCCGACCGGCTGGTGCTCGTCGCTGACTCCGGCGGAGTAGTACTGGGATATGCAATTTGCATTATCAAAAAGTATGAAACCCACCCTGTGTTTCAGAATTTCACTGAACTTTATGTAGATGATCTTTGCGTGGATGCAGAATGCCGCGGACAAGGTGTAGGACACTCGCTGTTTAATGAAATCAAAAATTATGCTACAAGAATAGGCGCGCACGACATCGACCTCAACGTATGGTCGTTTAACAAAAGTGCGATAAAGTTTTATGAGAGCATCGGGATGAAACCCAAAAGCATGAAAATGGAGCTCATCATTGACAAGTGAGAAAGGTATTAATACTTACGCAGATGATAATAATTAATGAAAGGAAGCGATATATATGCCAGTCAGACTCAACGAAGACAAGGAAATAGTGGCGACAATACGCGAAGGGCTCAAGAAAACCGGAGGATACTGCCCCTGCCGGCGTGAGAAAACCGAAGACAACAAATGCATGTGCCGTGAATTCCGCGAACAGATAGCCGACCCGAATTTCGAGGGACTCTGCCACTGCATGCTCTACTACAAGTACAACAGCCCCAAGAAGGACTAAACCCGACATGTCCTAAACCGAGGTGCATCACTGATTACGCTCCGGGCGATAACATATAAAAAATGGAAGGATTGATAAATATGGAAATCACAATAACGAAGAATAATTTTGAAGCTGAAGTAATGAAATCAGAAAAGCCGGTCATGGTCGACTTCTGGGCGTCCTGGTGCGGCCCCTGCCGCATGATTGCCCCCGTAGTCGAGGAGATCGCCACCGAGAGAACCGATATCAAGGTGGGCAAGGTGAATGTCGACGAAGAACCTGAGCTGGCAGATAAATTCGGTGTAAACAGCATACCGACGGTTATACTGATTAAAAACGGACAGCCCGCCGCCACCTCGGTCGGCTACCGCGACAAGGAAAGACTGCTCAAGGCCCTCGGACTATAAAAAACAGAAACAAAAAATCTCCGGATATGCTTATTCCGGAGATTTTTTATTATACGGATCTCAGTTTGTATAAACATCAATAAAGTCCGCGAACCTTCCGACAGTGACTATTGAATCCATCATCCTGCCGTTCTCATAGTAGCCGAGCGAGCAGTAATATCCGCCGGTGGCCGTCAAACCCTCTTGCCCCTCGAACATCGACTCGTCACCGATGATAAGCAGAAAATTTTCTTCAATTATAAAACACTCGCATCTCGCTCCCATGGTGAGCACGCAGGATTTCTCAGCCGGGAAATCGAGAAGTGTAAGTTCCGTCTTGCCTTTTACGACACTGAGGAATTCCTCCTTTGTCAGATGAGGATAATCCCCGTTGTGCGACATGATGTTCTCAAAATAAGAGATTGTAGTATCGGCGGCTGTCGTCGTTTCATCAGCCGCGGATGAGGTAACCTCGGTCTGCCCGCCTTGCCTGCAGCCTGAAAGACACAGGAGAAGAATGGTTATAACAGTCAAAAGCCCGATAATTTGTTTTTTCAAAGCAGTCTCCTTGTCTGTCAGTTAAAAAGCTTTTTCATTGACGGTCTGTTATGTGTTATGTCCTGCCTTCGCCGGATCATAAAGCAACCCGTGACTGCGTTTAGTGAAGTATTCCCTCGCAGTCATCATGTATACTTCCTCACTCAGCATCACTCCGTCATATCGCTTCCAGCTGTCTTCAAGGTGGGTTATATGCGTGAATCCAAGTTTCTCGATAACCCGCTTCGACTGCGCATTGAAGTCGAAATGCGAAACAAGTACGCTTCCGGTGCCGAGTATCCGGAAAGCGAAGTCGAGCACCGCCGCGCATGCTTCGGGTACTATTCCCTGCCCCCAGTAATCCTTTGAGAGGACGTAACCGAGCTCACGCTCGTAGTAAAGGGTTCCCTTCCGGCTCTTATGCAGGCCGACCGAGCCTATCACGTGTCCCGTCTCCTTAAGCACAATCGCCCAGGTTTCGTCCTCTTTAATGAATAGGTTTATGATTTTTCTGCTTTCCTCAATGTCCGCATGAGGCTTCCAGCCCGCCATGGGCCCCATGACAGGGCCGGAAGCGTAAAGAAACATATCGGCAGCATCATCCTGACTCCACTCACGCAGAATCAACCTTTGCGTCTCGATTGTTTTCATAATTATGACCTTGCCTTTCTGTTAACTGTGAGGATTGTGCCCCTTCCACCGACGGGCGGTGGAATTGCCGCCATCCTCTCTGGTGGCAAAGGCACAAAACTCACCGTTTAAAAGATTTATCTTTTAAACTTAGTCACACTCAGAAAAGATTTTGAGAAAAGACGTACACATAAAGCAGTTTTCCGGTGTATCCGCGCAGGTCATATGGCTCAGACATTATTGTAAATTCCTCGGTTACCTTTCCCGAGAGACGCTGCTTGTTGAGCCATACAGCCATATTAACATTCTCCGACTCGGTCAGAAGCAGAAAATAGCGGTCTGTATTCTTATCCTCGTAGCTGTCGGTCTGCACCTGATAACGATATTCTTCCGGCGTCTGTCTGTCAGGATAAAGGTTCGCGACCTGTACTTTGCCGTCTGAGAACATCGTGATCGCCTCAGCCCACCAGAAGTTGGCGTAACCGTATTCAAGTCCGCGGGCTTCAAGCTCCTTAGCTGCCACGTGCCATGAGTTTTCACGTCCGTAATCAGCCGGCATTTTTGCGATTTTAAGTGCCGGAACTGCCGCCATTAAAATAACGAGGGCGGCGAGAAGAGCGCCGAACCTTGCCGCAACCTTCTTCTGTCTTATCAGCTCCGCCGCCGTGACGACGGTCAGGATAACCGAGGTTCCGAGCATCGGGGTCAGCCGCCAGTTTGCCCCGCCGAGCCGTCCGAAGGTCACCGCAAAAATCAGGAATGCCGTGACCGCGAAGTGCCCGATAAGGAGCATCTTCACTGCGCGGCTTGTGATTTTATTGTACCGGCACAACAGGATAACCGGTGCAACAAGGAGTACCAGCCCCCCGAAAATGCCTATCATATTGTTTATCGAGTCAAGGCTGACGAGCGGGTCTCCGGCTCTGGCCGAGACCCCAAGGAGAGAAAACCAGTTTTCAAAGAAGCCAAGGAAATTGCCTGTCCAGGCCGACATGTCGCTGTATGACGAATACGCATCGGCATACCCAGCTGTCACCCCGTTTGAAAGCGGTTTTATCAGCAAAAATCCCGCGGCCGAAGCAATAAAGAACGCAACAAGGAAACCGAGGATCCGCATATTCCGGGCCGAGTTCAGTTTTTCCTCGGCATCGAAAAGCCGTTCGATGAATATCCCGGCGAGCACCGGCAGGGTGAAACAGACCAGCGTCTGTAACCCGTCAGTCGCCGCGAGCAGTGCAAAAGCAAGGAAAATTATTACGCGCGTCCATTCGTGCCTGTTCCATCTGGCGCCGCTCATTATCCCCCCGTCGCGTACGATCCGGGCGGCAAGCCCGAAGCCGAGGCAGAAGAATAGGATGCCAAGGTTGTAGTAGAATATATGCTCCCACATTATTTCGCGCAGCTTTGCGCTTGATGACATGATCAGCATTAGCGCCGAAACGAGCGACGCCGACGCGTATCTTCCGATCCCGAGGCCGGTCGCCATGTAGTAAAGCGCGGCAGCGAGAAGCAGCGCAAAGACAACAAGGCCGCATATCTGCGCCGTCATCGAGTATCCGAACATCGCAATGAAAGGCAGGAAAATCAGGTTTCCTCCGAACGGAATTATCGCAGCGTAGTAAAAATCGTTGCTGATAAGATCTCCGGACTTGTAAGTCTCATGTGCCCAGCGCAGCGAATCGGTACAGTCGGATGTCATATATCCCTCGGCCGGGCCGATTATATAGTAGAGCACCAGCCCAACTCCAAGCGCCAGTATCAGGTAAGGCAGAACGCTGTTCAGTATCTTTTTTAACCTGACGGAGCCGGATTTACCGACGCCTGCGGACGTTTCAGGATTGTTTGTCATTTTCAGACTTTACCTCGTGATATTCCTTCTCTGTGTTAACTTCCCAGACCGGCGTCTTGTCGCGCCTGCCGTATTTCACTCCCCTGACCGCTTCCATAGCCGATAACATGGAGTGATCCATGTTGTTATACTTGTGCTGCCCGTTCCGGCCGATGCACCAGAGGTTGTCGTAACCCGAGAGGAACTCACGTACCCGTGGAAACTCTGCATAGCTGCCGAAATACGCTGGATAAGCCTTTTTGACTTTTATTCTCACCGAGTCGAGTACGTCGGCGCGGTCGATTATCCCGATGCTCGCCAGCTCTCCAATTGCAAAATCTATGAATTTTGCGTCGTCCATATTCCAATATTCGTCGCCTTCATTGCAGAAATACTCGAGCCCCACCCATACTGTGTGAAGCGGGTCTTTCACCATATAGGGCGACCAGTTGTTGAAAACCTGAAGTCTGCCGAGTTTAACCTCGCGTTCCTGGATATATATCCAGCAGTCGGGGATAATGTTCCCGACCGTTTTATGGGCTGTTTTGTTTTCAAGTTTCAGCTTGTCCACGAGTAGCCCCACAGTCATGAAGTCGCGGTAAGGCAGCTCACCGGCAATTTTTTTCACGTCCCCGGGTACGGCGTCTCCCATACCGGCCACAAGATCTTTTACCGGCATTGTCGAGAAGAACTCGCTGCCGTAATACTCAACTTCGTGTCCGTCCTGTTCAGCTATGACCTTTGTGACGCGGTTACCCTCGGTGACAATTTTAGTCACCTTCGCGCCTTTGATTATCTGCCCTCCGAGGCGTTCGACCTCGGACGCCATCATTTCATAAAGCTGTCCCGGGCCCTTCTTCGGGTACTTAAATTGCTCAATGAGCGAGGTTTCGACCTTCGCATCGCTGCCTTTGAAGGGCTTTGTGACTACCGACCAGACCGCCTTCATAAGCGAGAGCCCCTTGACACGCTGCGAACCCCAGTCGGCGGCGATATCTTTCGGGTTGCGCCCCCAGACCTTCTCGGTGTAGTCCTCGAAAAACATTTCGTACAGCGGCTTGCCGAAACGATTGATGTAGAAGTTGGCGAGCGAATCCTCTTCCTTCTTGAACACCGAGGATTTAACATAGCCGAATCCGGCTTTCATTGTACGCCCGAGTCCCATGTTCTTAAATGTTTCGGCCTTGAGCGAGATAGGGTAATCGAAGAATTTTTTAAGGTAAAAAATCCGCGAAACTCTCCGCCGCAGCAGCATAACACGGTCTTCTTTCTCGGGATCGGGGCCGCCGGGAGCAAGTTTTTTATCGGTTGTTCCAAGGATGATGTCGTCGGCCGACGGCTCACCCTGCATCGGCATCATACGCTGCCAGAGTCCGTTCACCTCGTCGCTCTTTGTAAAGAAACGGTGCCCGCCAATGTCCATGCGGTTGCCGTTGTGCTCAGCAGTACGTGAGATACCGCCGACAAACTGTTCTTCCTCAAGAATTATTGGCTTTATATCTGTCTCTGTCAGAAGGCAGTAAGCGGCGGTGAGTCCGGCGGGGCCGGCCCCAATGATTATTGCTGTTTTATTGTTCTCCATTTCGTTCCCCTCTGAGTAATTTATAATTCATAATTGCGGGTATGCGTGTCAGATGTCATTTTCCCCTGTAGACGAATATCTTCCGTCCGATATAGTTCCACACCAGCACGATGCCCTTGACCACACATGTCAGAAGTATATACCAGATACCCGCTTCTCCGATGTAGTTTATGCCGAGCACAGTAAGCCCCTCGGTAATTCCGAAACCTATGACTCCAACAGCGGTATAAATAACAAATGCGCCGACCGTCCGCCCCTTTTTACGCTGTTCCGCACTGCGGAACACAAAGAAGTTCGAAAGAATGAAGTTGACCGCGAGTCCTACTGCAAATCCTACAGCGACAGAGACGACCACAGCGAATGTGTCGTTCTTGTCTGAACGGAAAATATAGTAGAGCATGGCGTAGTTGGCACCCATGTCGATGAGAGCTGACAATCCGCCGACAACGACATACCTCAGAAATTCAAAAAAAGTACCCCTGATATTTTCTTTTTCCAAGACAACCTCCGGAATTTTTGGCCGTCAATGGCAGACATTATGGATAATGACGGCTTTTATAGTAGTAAGTTCCTCTTTTTTGTGCTTTTTATTATATCATATATTATTATATTAAGCAAGCGATTGCAATCATTAAAAACTGATTTTTACAAACACTGCTGCGTATTTACTTACATTATACAGAAAGAGAGGAACTTAAATTAAAGTTCCTCCCGGTATATCGCTGTTTCCGTATGTTTACTCAATCTCAATCATCGCCGCTATACCCTTAAAAGCTCCGCCAACAGTGTACTGCGGTTTTCCGTTTACAATCGTTCTGTCCCTGTTGCCGTGCCAGTGACCCGAAAATACGGCTTTCACCTCATCCCGTGTACGTAATATTTCAAGCATCGTGTCGGTGTCGGCAATCATTTTTTCGTCGGGTAAAAGATATTTATCAGGTTTCTCGCGTGTTATATGCGCGTCGTCGAGCGGAACATGGCAGAAAACGATAGTCGGCAGCCGGTATCTGTCGAGCACATCTGTCAGCTTTTCTGTAAGCTCGCCCTCAAAATAGTTATAGCTGTTATCAAACGTCACGACTAGAAGCCCGCCGAGAATGCGGAAATCGAACCGCATATTGCCCTTGAAATGTCTCTGAATGTCGCCGTATATTTCAACACGGCGAGTATATGAGTCGGGGACGCCGACGCGCGGGCAGAACTCGTGGTTACCCGCGGTGAACATGTAATCGTAACCTTTGAGCACCCGGTCGGCAGCAGCAAAATTCGCCCTCGATATGAAGTCAAGCACGTCACCTGTAATCACAGTCAGGTCGCAGGAACGGCCGAGATCCATGCCCTCGGCAAAATACTCCTCGGGATTTTTCGGTGGGTAACCGGCTTCCTTCTTGAAAACCTCTGTTCTCTTTCCGGCATGCGGTATAAGCTCAGGCGGGTCGCCGAGCGATTCATCTGCGTAAGCCAGGTGTATGTCGGTCATGTAAAATATTTTTACAGGATGCACGAGCCCAAGATGGAGCGGTATGTTGAAAATATTCATAAAAATCTTGTCAGATAAACTTAAACTTAATCCGCTCAACAGCCGAACCGGGCAGACCGATCAGTTTAAGATAGCTCTCGGCGTCGCCGTATTTTTTATGGAACATATCAAGGAATATTTCCATCGTCTCGGCATGAGGGATCAGCGCACGATTGCGTAGATTCTCCTCATCACAATCAGGCCAGAGATTGGCGAGCGTTTTGTGGTAATCCTCGGCGATCTCGCTGTCCGGGACGCCGGCAAGCATAAGTAGCAGCGCCGCGGTCGTTCCAGTGCGGTCTTTTCCGGCATAGCAATTGAAAATTATACCGCCCTCGACTTCTGCCAGAACTGTGAAGATAGCCCGTACGTTTTCTCTGTATGCGAGCAACATATGATAATAGATTGCCGACTCCTCCGGCCCGTAAAAATCGGCACGGAGGTAATTATCGAATTTTCTATTATAATATTTAAATCCCGTCTCGCCGTCGAGAGCGTGCTTAAATTTTATTGTTTCCTCGGGTGTGCGCAGGTCGAGCACCGTGGTGAATCCAGCGCTCCGCAGCGCTTCGATCTCCTCGCGTGTCAGCGTCTTCGGCAGGTCGCTCCGGGCAAAAACACCATATTTTGTGATTTTCCCCGATGAAGACGCGTGTCCGCCGAGGTCACGGTAATTCCTCATATTTGTAAAACTGAAATCCATTATAAAACTCCATTTTTATTATTCAGATACTATATTAACACACTTTCCCCTGTTTGTCGATATCTGAATAAAAAGATTATTAATCATAGTCGGTACTTTTCTATTAAAAATATTTATAATTATCCCGTTGCATATGCAACAGTGATGCGGTATAATAAACTGTTGATAATTATGCGGAGGTGACGTTATGGACCGTGCAGTCCTTGAAAAATGCATTCTGTTCCAGGGTCTTGACAATGGCCGGCTTGATCATGCGCTTGACTTCTTTGAAGCCGAGCGAAAAAGCTTCCCACGCGGCAGTTTCCTGAATCAGATATCGGCCCCTCTGCCCCATTTCGGACTTGTGCTCTCTGGTAATGTCCGGGTATACCGCGATGATGTTGACGGGCACCATATGATAATGGCCAACATTTCCCCCGGCGGGACTTTCGGCGAGTCGCTCTGCTTCCTCGGCCGCGAGGCCGATGTTTACATCTGCGCCGTCACCGACGTAACCGTTCTATGGTTAAATGTCCGCAATCTCCGAAGTCCCACCCGCCTCTCGGAGCCCGACGGAATGCTCCTTTGCGACAGATTCACCTCAATGCTCGCCGAACGTGCCTTGTCGATGAACGACCGGATCCAGATTCTCTCTCAGATAACTATCCGCGAAAAGCTCATCGCATTTTTCTCCCAGTACGCCTCACGCGGCGGCGTTGCCTTTGAAATCCCCTTCGACCGCAGCAGTATGGCCCACTACCTAGGCACCGACCGAAGCGCCCTCTCCCGGGAGCTCTCCCGGATGCGCTGCGAAGGCCTGATCGAGTATTCTGGCAATAGATTTAAATTGAAGGGATACGGGGATACGTAGGATACGCGGTCTCTTGAAAGAGGCCTAGCGAGAACTTTTAAATAAAAAGAATGAGTTAAAATAAAGTCTCCTGTGCGTCAATAAAATGCGGCTGGGCAGTTGGACCCCACAGCGCTACGCGAATAAATTCGCAGAGCGAGTGAAATGCACTTCGTGCGTGAAATTTGCACTTCGTACAAGTGAAATCCGCTTGCGGGTGAAATGCGCTGCGGCGCGTGAAAGAAAAAACGGATACTCTAAAATATTAAAAATAAAGTAGCAAAAATATTTCACCTCATCAGTCGATCCCCATGCCGTTGCGTTAAAGCACGCAAAAGGCCCGCTGTACTAACGCTTTAGTATAGGGCACTGTACAGCATGTAAAGATTGAATTAAGTGTAAGTGTTATAATTCCCGCCGGCGTACACGCTGCCGAGCCGGTACACTTATGTCTTCTGAGCACCAGAAGGAAGAGACCGGAGAGCAACCATTGGTTCCTTTCCGCGTGTTTCTTTCGTCCATTTCTTTTCACGCCAAAAGAAATGGACAAAGCGACCTCGTACATTCGCATCTCCTAATAAAATATAATAAATACAAAACCTTTAAAGGACAAAATAAAAATGAAAACCACCCGACAATATCCCATAATCACCATCACCCAAAAGGGAGAGTCCTGGCTCCGCGGCGGCCACCCCTGGCTCTACGACGCCGAGGTAACCGGCACCGTCGGCGACATAACAAACGGATGCCTTGTCGACATCATTTCTCAGAAGGGCGCCTACATTGGCACCGGACTTTTTAGTGAAAAAAGCAAAATCAGGGTTCGCTTGCTCTCGGACAACGCAAACGAAAAATTCGGAGACGCCTTCTGGGAGAGACGGCTTCGTTACACCGTCGAATACCGTAAAACCGTCATGCGGGAAGATTTTGACTGCTGCCGCCTTGTCTTCGGCGAATCCGACGGCCTGCCGGGGCTCACAGTTGACAGATATTCGGATATCCTTGTCGTTCAGGTGCTCTCATACGGCATTGATCAGCGTAAGGAAATGCTTATGTCGACCCTCGTAAAAATACTCGCGGAGTCGGGCGTGGGTATCCGCGGCGTTTATGAGCGCAGCGACTCAGCCCTGCGCGAGCGGGAGGGACTATTGCAACATACCGGCTGGCTCGATGTCTGCGGGAAACCCCTGCCTGAATCGACCAGCGTTGAAATCCGCGAAAACGGCATTTATTATACTGTTGACTTCGCCGAAGGCCAAAAAACCGGCTTTTTCCTCGACCAGAAATACAACCGACGCGCCGCCGCTCGTATCGCAGCGGGTAAAACCGTTCTCGACTGCTTTACACACACCGGTTCTTTTGCCCTGAACGCTGCCGCCGGCGGAGCAGCGCATGTCACCGCCGTCGATGTCTCAAGCGCGGCGATAGACCTCGCGAGGGCGAACGCAGTCCGGAACGGGCTTGAGGGAAATATGGATTTCGTCACCGCCGACGTCTTTGACCTTTTGCCGAAACTCGAGGAATCGCATGAAAAAAAGTACGATTTTATAATTCTCGACCCTCCTGCCTTCACCAAGAGTCGCAAAACCGTCAACTCAGCCGAGCGCGGGTATTACGAAATCAACCACCGCGCAATGAAACTGCTTCCGCGCGGCGGATACCTTGCGACCTGCTCCTGCTCTCACTTTATGGAAAATTCACTTTTTGTAAAGATGCTCACAAGAGCCGCCGACGACGCTCACGTGTCGCTCAAGCAGGTTGAAGCCCGCCAGCAGTCGCCAGACCACCCGATTCTCTGGAATGTTCCAGAGACAGACTACCTAAAATTTTATATATTTCAGGTTGTTTAAATTCAGCCCATTTATTCCATTTAGTTCCGCAAAACCCTTGGAAAGAGTTGACAATCAGTTCCCCTCGCAGTATACTATTGTAAAGACAGTATCGGGGGATAGTGTATGAAAAATATTCAAAATATAATAATATGCTCACTTGTATCGGTTTTGCTCCTTACTGGCTGTGAACCTGTACCGCCCGAAAGGCTGACAAGCGAGCAGATCGCCGTATTGCGTGAAGATTACCATGTTGTACCACTCAACCCGGTTATCGAGTACCCTATGACCACCGAGGTTTGTGTCATGCCCATTATGGCAGAAATAGAAATTTATGGCCTTCCGCCAGATTATAAAGTTAATGTTGACAGCAAGCCACTCGTTTTCCGCCAGATAGGCGCGACAGTCAATAAGGTGTTGTACAACCGCACTGGAGCAGTAATTGAAGATGAGATAATCATTGGTTTTGCCTTTATTTTCAACGATTATTACCCGACCTTCGCATCCGATCAAAGGTACATTGCAGCTCTTGAACCTGCGTCGGGCCCGCATGAGGGTAAATATATATTTGAACCGATATATTCTTTCTACATTACGCGGGATGACCTTGTTATCTCCATCACGGAAGGACAACCCGATTATGGTATATCTGGAATGAAGCTGAAAGATGCAGAAAAAACCATATCAGAACAAGCGGATAAATAAAGAATCCGGTGCCTTGATAAAGCGCCGGATTTTACTTTATTATTTTACCGTTAGATCAAACACGTCGTGTATCGGTCTGTCTTTATAAGCCCCGCGCGTGAAATCGGGAACCTCCTGCGGCATACTGCCCTCAGCTATCGATTTTTCGCTCAGATATGTTATGCTCATCCATGCCGCCATGTCGTAAACGTCGATAGGCATTTCCCCGCCCTCACGCAGCGCTTTGAAGAAGGCCCGGAACTCAACACCGTCCATGCCTCCGTGTCCTGATTTCAACCCTTCCGCACTCATCTCGCGCCATGCGGCCGGAAGATATTTTTCCTCGTAGGTCTTTGCGTTGTCCTGATAGGTCAGATATCCCTTCATCGTATCAAAGAATTCCTTCATCCCGTCGATGAATACCATGTTGTTCCCCATCTCGTACATACCCTTCGTGCCGCGGACCGTGAACTCACGGTTGTAAGTGCGGGGCAACGACGCGTCAAGCCGCAGGGATATCGTCTCGCCATTCTCGCATGTAATCAGCGTATTTACTATATCGCCCTGCTTATATACCTCGCCGATACGGTTCGGGTTTATGGTATCCTTATGGCTGTTTACATATTCGGCAAATCCGCGCGACTTGCTCGCGACAGACACAAGCGATACCATCCTGTTGCCGCGGTTGATGCCGAGCAGCTTTGCAATCGGTCCCAGCTCATGTGTAGGATAGTTTTCGCAGTTATGATCCTTATGATATTGCAAGCGGTAGTGCCTGTTCTCCTCGCTCGCCAGTATCTCGGCGCGCAGATCGTGGGCATATGCTCCTGAGGCGTGGACTATCTCGCCGAAAACGCCGTCCCGGGTCAATGCCGTCGCAAGCAGTTCGGCTTTATTGAAGCAGCAGTTCTCCATCAGCATGATCGGGGTTTTCGTCTTCTCATACGTATCGACAAGCGCCCAGCACTCCTCTGCCGAATAAGCGCCTCCGACCTCGACGGCGACAGGTATTCCCTTTTCCATGCAGTATACCGCGATTTCAACATGCGCACCCCATCCCGCCGACACAAGCGCCGCGTCAGGTTTTGCTTTATCGAGCATCACGCGGTAATCTGTACTTACAACCGGACTTTCCCCGGTTTTTTCGGCAACATATGCCCGGGCACGCTCGCACCGGTCGTCATATATGTCGCAGAGTCCCGCGATTTCTACCCCATCAATAGGCATTATCGCGTTTCGCATAAGACTCCACCCGCGGTTCCCGAGGCCGATGACCGCAAATTTTATTTTATCCATAAGTCCCCCCTGCCGCCCGCAGCGGCAAAACAGCATTTTCTATAATTATACCATTTATTTTTGTGTCAATCAATCGGTAACCGGACATTAAATATATAAAATAAGACGGAGCAGCATCTATGCTGCTCCGTCTCCGACTGTGCTTTTGCGCAGCTTATCGAAAAATACTTCGTCGCTCCGCAAAAGTTCCCGATTAAAAATAAATTAAAAATTAATTACCCCGAGGTGCTCAAGCAGTATTTTAAGTCCTATGAGTAGCAACACACCCCCGCCGACAAGTGAGGCGTTTCTTTTAAACCTTCCGCCGATTTTGTTCCCTATCGCAACGCCGAGCACGCAGATTATAAAGGTTGTGATACCTATTATCGACATCGCACCCCAGATGTTGACTTCAAGGCATCCGAAAGATATTCCTACCGCCAGCGCGTCTACGCTGGTGGCGAGTGCCATCACGGTCAGTTCCTTGTAGTCGAGCCGCCTTGTGTATGTGCATGCTTCTTCGTCGCCGCCGCGTATAACGTCGAGAATCATCTTGCCTCCGATCGCCGCGAGTAGAATGAAGGCAACCCAATGGTCGTATGCTTCTATATACTTCTCAAACTGTGTACCGAGCAGCCAGCCGAGAAGAGGCATAAGCGCCTGGAATCCCCCGAAAAAGATTCCGATGATGACTGCCTGGAAATAATCGATTTTTTTCATTGCAAGGCCTTTACAGACCGAAACCGAGAAGGCGTCCATCGACAGCCCGATGCCAATAACGAACAGTTCAATAAAACCCATATAATCTCCCATATAAATAAAGACTCATGTATGGCCTGCCATACATGAGTCTTGTTGATTAAGGCAAGCCAGGCAAAAAGCCAGCATGTTGACTTGCCGCATATTACTATGCCAACTACTCCCCCACGGGTATTTACGCGCAGAAGTTAGTCTCCGCACCGCAAATTTTCATTATTATATCAGTTATATGCCGTTTTGTCAACTGCAATCTGTAATAAAACATGTCCTTCAAAAATAATCAAAAAATATTACCAAATAATGTTGACAAACCGCAGAACACCGTGTATAATCATATCCAAGTTTCAAAGTTTATAAAATGGAGACATATTATGAGCGTCAATTCGTCGGCGGTATACTTTTATTACTTCTTTTGGCTTTGCTGAAAGAAGTGATTTGTGCTGCCGAGAGAAAGACGCTTATAGAAATATAAGAAAAAGAGGCTGTGCAGAATCACTGCACAGCCTCTCTGTTTATATTAACGTGTTAATATGAAAATAATAAATATGAACAATACGAAGGAAGGACGGTCAGCAAATATGATCGCAGTACTCAAAAACGGAACAACGAAGGACCAGCGCGAAAGCCTTTGCGCCTGGTTCCATGGAATGGGACTTTCCACATACGTCTCGGAGGGCGAATTTCACACAATAATCGGACTTATCGGCGACACGAGCAAAGTTGACATCGGATTGCTTGAAAGCCTGTCAATCATCGAGTCGGTAAAGCGGATCAGCGAACCATTCAAAAAGGCAAATCGTAAATTTCACCAGGAATCGGCTGTAATCAACCTGGGCGGAGCAAAAATCGGCGCCGGTAATTTCCAGATCATGGCCGGACCCTGCTCTGTCGAATCGAGTGAGCAAATCACACTGATTGCGAAAAGAGTGAAGGAATCGGGCGCGGGACTGCTCCGCGGAGGCGCTTTCAAGCCCCGCACCTCGCCCTACGACTTCCAGGGGCTTCACGCCGAAGGCATCGATCTTCTGCTTGAGGCTAAAAAGGAAACCGGCCTGCCCATCGTCTCCGAAATAATGAACATCAACGACCTTCCCATATTCGAGAATGTCGACGTCGTCCAGGTCGGCGCGCGCAATATGCAGAATTTTGACCTCTTAAAAGAACTCGGCCGGACGAATAAGCCGGTGCTCCTCAAGCGCGGCCTTGCCAGCACACTCAAGGAACTCCTCATGAGTGCCGAGTATATCATGGCCGGCGGAAACGAAAACGTCGTCCTTTGCGAGCGCGGCATCCGCACCTTCGAGACCTACACCCGCAACACGCTCGATCTATCGGCCGTGGCCGCCTTGCATGAGCTCACCCACCTCCCCGTCGTCGTCGACCCGAGCCACGCCACTGGTATTTCGCGCTTTGTCGAGCCGATGGCTGTGGCAGCCGCCGCAGCAGGCGCTGACGGGCTTATGATCGAGGTTCACAACGACCCCGAGCATGCGAAATCGGACGGCGCTCAGTCTGTTACCCCCGACCAGTTTGACAAGATCGCCGCGAAAGTGAGAAAAGTCCGCGAGGCCCTGTCGTGATTACGATCGGTATCATCGGACTCGGACTCATCGGCGGCTCGCTTGCAAAGGCATATAAAAAAGCTGGAATTACTGTACTTGGCACGACGAGGGATAAGTCAACCGTTCAACTTGCCCTCATATCAAAAGCGATCGACGTCGAGCTGACCGACACGAATATATCTGAATGTGACTGCATTCTCATCGCCCTCCCCCCCGCGGCAGCCACCGCATGGCTCGAAGCAAACGCTACTAAAATCGCAAAGAAAACCCTTGTCGCCGACTGCTGCGGAACAAAAGTTAAAATCTGCGAGACCGGTTTCCGGCTCGCCGCACAGTACGGCTTTGAGTTCGCTGGCGGGCACCCCATGGCCGGGACACATAAGTGGGGCTTTGGCAGCAGCCGCGCCGACCTATTTAAGGGTGCGTGCTTTGTGATAGTTCCCCGCACTTTCGACGATATCGCGCTCCTTGACCGGATAAAAAGCTATATAATGCCGGCGGGATTCGGCTGCGTGTCGGTGACCACCGCCGAAAAGCATGACCGGATGATCGCATTCACCTCGCAGCTGGCGCACATCGTCTCAAACGCCTATATAAAAAGCCCGACCGCGAATGATCACAAAGGCATCTCTGCCGGCTCGTATCAGGACCTGACCCGCGTCGCCTGGCTCAACCCCGGCATGTGGGCAGAACTTTTCCTTGAAAACCGTGAAAATCTCACACATGAGCTTGACATAATCATTGCCTCACTCGGCGAATACCGGCAGGCGATCGCCGGAAACGACGCCGCGACGCTTTACCGCCTGCTCGACGAGGGCAGAGCCCGCAAGGAGGAGGTGGACGGCAATAAAAACGGTTGAGGTCAACACTCCTTCAAAAAAATACGATGTTCTGATCGGTTCCGGGATTCTCGACGACGCCGGGAATCTTGCCGCCGGCGTGCGCCGCCCCGGGCGGTCTGTTACAGTTACTGACAGTAACGTCGACTCCCTTTACGCCGACCGGCTCGACGCTTCGCTCAGGCGCGCAGGGTTTGACTCGGTGAGATATGTTTTCCCAGCCGGGGAAAAATCGAAGAACGCCGGAACGCTTATTTCACTGCTCAATTTTATGGCTGAGTCGAAACTGACGCGTACCGACACCGTCTTTGCCCTCGGTGGAGGCGTTACCGGGGACCTTGCCGGACTCGCCGCGGCGCTATATATGCGCGGAATCGGTCTAGTCCAGGTACCGTCGACCCTTCTTGCAGCCGTCGATTCCTCTGTAGGCGGAAAAACCGCCGTCGACCTTGAGACCGGAAAAAACCTCGCCGGGGCATTTTACCAGCCTGACCTCGTCATCTGTGACACCGAAACATTAAAGACGCTACCAGATACAGAATTCTCAAACGGCTGCGCCGAGGTAATCAAATACGCCTTTATTCGCGACGCTGAACTGCTCGGACTTCTTGACCGTAACGCCGGTATCGACGAGATTATATACCGCTGCGTCAGCATCAAGCGCGATATAGTAATTTCTGACGAGCGCGACACAGGCGAGCGGCAGCTGCTCAACTTCGGGCACACTTTCGGTCACGCCATTGAAAAATACAGCAATTATTTGATCCCTCACGGCTCAGCTGTCGCCATCGGCATGACGGTCATGACCGCAGCTGCGGTAAAACAGGGGTTGTGCAACAAGGATTGCCTTGACGCGCTGACAAAAATCCTGCATGAGTATAATTTGCCGGTTAGAACCGAATACACCGCAAACAATCTTTTTGACGCCGTACTCTCTGACAAAAAGCGCAAGCAGGAGACAATCACCCTGGTTGTCCCCCGCCGGCTCGGGTTTTGCGAACTGATAAAGGTCACCCTTGGTGAAGCCCGGGAATTCCTTCAGCTCGGTCTTAAGGGGTAATTCAAATGAAAGTAATAATAACCCCCCGCGCCATTTCGGGTGTTATCCCAGCTATAGAATCAAAATCCCACGTCCACCGCCTGCTCATCTGCTCCGCTCTCGGAAACCGCTCCGAAACATTTCTCCCCTGCCGGGTGATTTCCGAGGACATCGCTGCGACTGTCCGCTGCCTAATCGCACTCGGTGCAGATATAAGGGAAACCGGCGGCGGACTGACAGTCAGCCCCGCCGCTCCTCAATCAACCCCTGCCAAACTCGACTGCGGCGAGAGCGGCTCCACATACCGTTTCCTCGTACCCGTTGCTGCCGCGCTCGGGCGCGATGCAAGGTTCATGCTTTCTGGCAGGCTGCCCGGCCGTCCGATGGAAGAACTCTGGTCGGTGCTTGAGTCACACGGAGTTAAAGTTAAGGGTAAAGGCAGCGACATGGTAAATATCAGCGGAGCCCTGACACCCGATAAATACATTATATCCGGCAGTGTCTCTTCGCAGTTCATCAGCGGTCTGCTTCTCGCCCTCCCGCGCCTGTCCGGCGACAGCGAGCTGATCATAACCGGCGAGGTTCAGTCTGCCGGCTACATTGGCCTGACACTCTCGGTACTGCGTGATTTTTCAGTAAAAATCATCCCAACAGCATCCGGTTATTTAATCCCCGGCGGGCAAAAATACACAACGCCCGAAAAACTCTTCCCTGAAGGAGACTGGTCAAACGCCGCCTTCTGGCTCTCTGCCGCAGCCATGCGCGGCGAAGGCATCACCGTGACCGGACTTAAGACTGACACAACACAGGGCGACAGCGCGATATGCGGAATCCTTTCGCATTTCGGCGCTGACGTCAGCTTAACCGGCAGCTCTATTACAGTCCACCCCGGAAAACTTCACGGGATAACGCTTGACGCCGGAAACATCCCTGACCTCGTCCCGGTAATTTCTGCCGTCGCCGCAGCTGCCGAAGGCAATACTGTTATCCGGAATGTCTCCCGGCTGCGCCTTAAGGAAAGCGACCGGATAAGAAGCGTCTGCGAAACCATTAATAATCTCGGCGGGTGCGCCGAATCAGACGATGACATGATTACAATTCACGGTTCCGGCAGCCTTGCCGGCGGCGCTGCCGATTCTTTCGGCGACCACCGCATAGCCATGACTGCTGCCGCCGCATCGGTTATCTGCCGCAGGCGCGTCACAATAAATGGCGTTGAGGCGACAGGAAAATCCTACCCCGGATTCTTCGATGACTTCGCCTCCCTCGGCGGCGAGATTCTGATAGCATTGTTAACATAGGAGATATAAAGCCATGAGCTCATGTTACGGCGAGAATATCCGTATCTCTATTTTCGGGCAGTCACACTCGGCGTCTGTCGGCGTTGTAATCGACGGTCTACCGGCCGGATTTCCCCTTAACCTCGACGCACTCTCTGCCTTCATGCGCCGCCGCTCGCCGGGTCTGAGCGGCCTTACGACTCCGCGTACCGAGGCTGATAATATTGAATTCCAGTCTGGTCTCACCGGCAACGTCCTCTGCGGCGCGCCCCTCTGTGCTCTGATAAAAAATACCGATATCCGGCCGGGCGACTACTCCGGGTTTTCCGATACCCCACGCCCGGGTCATGCCGACTATACCGCTGCCGTCAAGTACGGCGGATATGCCGACGCCTCGGGCGGCGGTCACTTCTCGGGGCGGCTTACCGCGCCGCTCTGCGCAGCCGGCGGGATAATACTTCAGATTCTCGCCTCGCACGGGATATTTATCGGCGCTCACATTGAGAGAATCGCCGACGTGCGTGACCTAAGGTTCGACCCGGTGGGTGTCTCAAAAGCCGACTTTGACAATCTGTCCCGCGAACCCCTGACTGTTATTAATCCCGGTGCCGGGCGCGCAATGGCTGAAAAAATCGAAGCCGCCCGCGAGGCCGGCGACTCTGTCGGCGGCGTTATCGAGTGCGCCGTGGTCGGACTCCCGGCAGGGGTTGGGGAGCCGATGTTCGGCGGGATGGAGAATAAAATAGCCTCTGTTATTTTCGGAATTCCTGCCGTCAAAGGTCTCGAGTTCGGAAACGGTTTTGACTGCGCCTCGCTCACCGGCAGCCGGAATAACGATTCATTCATCATAAAAGACGGTGAAGTCAGAACGGCGACAAACAATCACGGCGGAATACTTGGCGGTATCACCTCGGGTATGCCGATGATTTTCCGGGTTGCAATAAAGCCTACTCCATCGATTTCCATGCCTCAGCAATCTGTCAGTCTTAAGGACAAAACCCAAAAAGAACTGCGCATCCGTGGGCGTCACGACCCCTGCATCCTTCCGCGCGCCGTACCCGTCATCGAAGCAGCGGCAGCTATAGCGGTTTATGATGCTATTCTTAGCAATAAGTAATTAGTCTTGGCTCATCACAATTTAATAATTTATAAAGGATTTGTCATGGAACTTAAAGATTTGAGAACATCGATCGACGAAATCGACGCACAGATCACCGACCTCATCATAAAGCGCATGGATGTGGTAAAGGACATCGCGAATTACAAAGCTGAGAACAAACTCCCGATTTACGACCCGCAGCGTGAGCGGCAGAAGCTCGCCGACCTCGCCGCGAGAGTCGGGAACGACAACGCCCGGGTAACTGACACCCTTTTCTCTGTCATCTTCGACCTCTCGCGCTCGGCGCAAAACCGCATTACCTCCGGCCCCTCACCGCTAAAAAACATGATCAAAAGCGCCATCAGGGACACTGACCCCCAGTTCCCCACCCGCCCCATCGTCGCCTGCCAGGGCGTCGAGGGAGCCTACTCTCAGATCGCCGCAGAGAGAATCTTCCCCTCAGGAAACATAATGTATTTCAATTCGTTCGATAAGGTCTTCTCGGCCGTTGACCAGGGTTTATGCAAATACGGCATACTGCCCCTTGAAAACAGCACCGCCGGCTCGGTCAGCCGCATCTACGACCTCATGATGGAGCACGAATTCTATATAGTCCGCTCCTGCCGGGTCAAGGTTGACCACTGCTTGCTCGCAAAACGCGGAGCAAAGCTGGCCGAAATAAAGGAAATTGTCTCTCACGAGCAGGCTCTCGCCCAGTGCCAGGGTTTCTTAAAGACTCTGAAAAATGTTAAAATCACCCCCTGTGAGAACACTGCCGAGGCGTCGAAAATCGTACTTTCCTCAGATCGAAGCGATATCGCCGCCCTCTCCTCTCGCAGCTGCGCCGAGCTTTACGGACTTGATTGTCTTTCCTCTTCTGTTCAGGACAAGGGCAGCAACTACACCCGCTTCATCTGCATCTCAAAGAAGCTTGAGATCTATCCGGGCTCAAACCGCACAAGCCTTATGATCGTCCTGCCGAACCGCTGCGGCTCGCTGTATCATGTCCTCTCGCGCTTCTATACCCTCGGGATCAACCTGATAAAGCTCGAGAGCCGCCCCTTAGCCAACTCCGACTTCGAGTTCATGTTTTATTTCGACCTCGACACCTCGGTTTATTCGGATGAATTCCTTCGTGTGTTCGACGACTTATCAGGAGCCGTCACCAGCCTTAAATATCTCGGCAGCTACACCGAGGTGGTATAAATGGGCAGATTCGGCCTCATCGGCCGCCATCTCTCGCACAGTTTTTCACCGGCGATACACTCTATGATAGGCGATTACGAGTATAAACTCTACCCGCTCGAGCCCGGTGAAGTCGCCATGTTTGCAGAGAAAACCGACCTCGACGGCATCAACGTCACAATCCCATATAAAAAAGATGTGATCCCCTTATGCCGCGAACTGTCAGACAAAGCAAAGGCCATCGGCAGCGTGAACACCATGACCCGCCTGCCCGGCGGCGGCTGGCGAGGCGACAATACCGACTATAACGGCTTCCTCAATCTGCTCGGCTCCGACGCTGAAGCGATGAGGGGTAAAAAAGCGCTGGTGCTCGGCTCGGGCGGTGCTTCTAAAACCGTCTGCGCCGTACTCACTGACTGCGGGATACCCTATCTTGTCGTCTCACGCTCGGGCAAGGTCAATTATAACAATATAACCGACCATTCTGACGCGGTGATAATTGTCAACACCACGCCGGTCGGCATGTATCCGGATAACGGAGCCACACCGGTTGATCTTTCACTCTTCCCCGCCTGCCGGCTTGTCCTCGATCTCATTTACAATCCTGCAAAAACCGCACTGCTATTAAAAGCAGAGAATCTGGGAATCCCGGCACGCAACGGTTTATCCATGCTCGCGGCTCAGGGAGTGCGCGCCGGGGAACTTTTTACAGGACGAACCTGCCCGCCCGGACTCGCTACGAAAATCACCTTGGAAATCCGCCGTAAAACGCTCAACACAGTCCTTATCGGTATGCCTGGCTGCGGTAAAACCACAACGGCGAAATACCTATCCGAGCTGACCGGCCGCCCGGCAGTGGACACCGACGCCCTCATTGCCGAAAAAGCCGGAATGACAATTCCCGAAATTTTCGAGAAACAGGGGCAAGCTGCGTTCCGCACACTTGAAACAGAAGTGCTGCGAGAGGTGTCTAAAGAGAGCGGACTGATCATCGCAACCGGCGGGGGGGTTGTAACAATCCCGGAAAACATAAACCTCATCCGCCAGAACAGCATATGCGTTTTCCTCGACTGCGATATTAAGCGGTTAAACATTGAGGGACGCCCACTGTCAAAGACAATAGGGCTGGAAGCGCTGTATGAGCAGCGCCTGCCCCTCTACCGCGCGTGGGCTGACCTCACTGTTACAGCTGACAATCTGAAGGATACCGCCCGCGAAATAAAGGAGACTTTAAAAATATGAAGCTGCTGGTAATAAACGGTCCAAACCTGAACCTGCTCGGCATACGCGAGCCCGCGATTTATGGAAAAAGCACGCTTGCCGAGCTTGAGGCAATGCTGCGCTCATACTGCGCGGATAAAAACATTTCAGTCGACTTCTTCCAGTCCAACCATGAGGGGGCGATGGTGGACAGAATTCAGGAAGCATACGGAGTTTATGACGGCATCGTGATAAATCCCGCTGCCTACACCCACACCAGCATCGCCATTCCCGATGCGATCAAGGCGGTCGGGATTCCCGCCGTCGAGGTTCATCTCTCAGACATAAAATCGCGCGAACCGTTCCGACAGATTTCGTACACTTCTGCCGCTTGTATTGCCACCGTGGCTGGCCGGCACTTCTGGGGCTATAAAGAAGCTATTGACATTCTTTCGAATCGGCTATATAATTGAGCCAGGGCATGAGACTGACCGTCTTTGGTCAGTCTCTTTTTTGATTTATAACCATATAATTTATGAGAATCTATTATCCGCCGGTAATTTTGCCGTTCTGGCGGCAATAATCAATATAAATGTTTCTAATTTATTAATATTTTTGTAACTTTTTTAAAAATAGTGGTATTAACTATTGAACAGCACGTAAAGGAGGTGCGGTGTGAGTAAGTCAGAGCTCGAATTTGAGAAGATTTATCTCGATCATTACAAGCGCATTTATGCGTTTCTCTTCAAGCTCTGCCGCGACCCGGTCGCTGCAGAGGATCTGACACAGGATACATTCTTCGAGGCCTACAAGTCGCTGCAAAGTTATAACGGTCAGTGTGAAATGTTTACCTGGCTTGCGGCGATTGCGAAGAATATGTTTTTCAAGTATTTACGGAAGATAAAAAAAGAGTCGATGGTAATCGATCTGTACATTTCTGACCTGGCAGCCCCCATCGCTGAGGAGCCGGGTTACCGCCTTATGCGCGATGTGGATATAGCACGGGTACGCAGCGCTATCGACGGAATGCCGAAAAAGTACAGTGAAGTGCTCATTCTAAGGATTTATGGTGAGCTTTCGTACGAGGAAATCGCAAAGAAGCTGAATATATCGGTCAGCTCGGCAAAAGTAATCTTCTTCCGTGCCAAGAACCATATCAAGGAGGTTTTATTGAATGAGTAATTGCAGTATCGTACGTGATCTGCTTCCCTTATATGACGACAGAACAGTAAGCCAGGAGAGTGCAGCGCTAATCCGCGCGCATCTTGATAAATGCCCCCGGTGCCGTGATTATTACAGTCACATCCGCCAGGTTGCAAGGTCCATGCAGGACCCAGACACCCGCAATAACTATCACTATGCCGAGGTGGCAAAAAAAATCCGCAGAAGATATATCTCCGAGCTGGCGGTGGGGACCATAGTCCTTTCGGCCGCCTGTATCGGTATCTATAAACTTGTCACAAAAAAATAAGCGGTAAAAAGCTGCAACACAAACGTCATATTTTTCCCCTGTTATGCCCCGGACAATTATCTCCGTGGCTGACGCATGTGCGGGAAGAGAGGTAATTTTGTTATGCCCATTACTAAGATAGACGGCGAGTTGTACCGCAAAATGCTCTGCGGCGCGGCTTATGCCCTTGAAAATAAAAAAGATGAAATCAACAGCCTGAACGTCTTTCCGGTTCCGGACGGCGACACGGGCACAAATATGTTCATGACAATCGAGGCTGCTCGCTCATCAAAAAGAAGCGCCTCAAAAAACCTTGCGGAATATTCCGATGCGTCAGCCCGAGAAATGATGCGGGCGGCGCGCGGAAATTCAGGCGTCATCCTCTCGCTATTCTTCAGGGGAGTCGCCAAAACATTCGCCGGCCACGAGGAAGCCGACGCGTACCTGTTTTCCGAAGCCTTCAGAACCGGCGCCGAGGAGGCGAGAAAAGCCGTGCTCAAACCGGTCGAGGGCACGATACTCACGGTCATGCGCGAATGCTGCCGGCCATATACCAAGGTTTCTGATGACGACCTTATTAAACTGATCGATTCCTTCCATCGGGCCGCGAACGAAACGCTTAAGAAAACGCCCGATATGCTCCCGGCGCTAAAGCGCGCCAAGGTAGTCGACTCGGGCGGCTACGGATTTACAGCAGTGCTCGACGGTATGAAAAAAGTACTTTCCAGCGACATTGACTTTGAGGATGACAGACAGAACTCCTCCCCGGTGTCGGTTGAAACAAAACCGGCTGCCGATTTCAGCGAATATACATCCGAAGAAATAACTTTTGCTTATTGCACTGAATGCCTGGCACAAAGAAAGCCGGGAATATCTGAATACAAGCTTAATAACTTCCGGGAATATCTCGCAGAGGTGGGCGACAGCGTCGTTCTGACCGTGGATGACGAAATTATAAAAATACACGTTCACACCAACGAACCTCTCTCTGTACTCGCAAAAATCAGCGAGCTCGGTGAAATACAGCTCTCGAAGATTGAGAATATGCGCTCACAGCATGACAGGCTTGCAGGCGGGAAGAACGAAAACGTTGAGGTGGTTCCCGAGAAAAAATACGGTATCATTGCTGTGACAAACGGGGACGGCCTTGGAGCTGTTTTCCGCGAACTCGGCGCCGACGTTATCGTCGCCGGCGGGCAGAGTATGAATCCGAGTGCTGACGATTTTCTCAAAGCGCTCAAAAACCTCTCCTGTGAAAACGTGATAATACTACCGAATAACTCAAACATCGTTCTTACTGCGCTCCAGGCGTCAAGGCTTGCCGAGGGCGTACGGGTAGAAGTTGTGAAAAGCGTCACCATACCGCAGGGGATTTCAGCCCTCATCGCTTTTGACAGCGATCTGGACCTCGATACTAACCTTAAGAATATGGCTAAAGCCATGACCGAAATAAAGTCGCTTGCCGTCACGAATGCGGTCAAGGGCATGGACGGTGAAAAAATCCTGGTAAAGAAAAACCAGCTGATAGGCCTCGTCGACAACGACCTGCGTTACGCTTGCGACTCGATGGACGCCTGCCTGACCTCTCTCGCCGGAGAGATTGCCGACAAAGAAATTATAACCGTTTACTACGGAAAAGGCGTCGGCGACAGCGAAGCCGAACATGCCGCCGCCGTTCTTTCTGGCGCGCTCGGTCCGGGTCATGACATCATGACAGTCTCGGGTGGACAGCCGATCTACACATACCTGATATCCGCGGAATAAGCGCCCCGCATCCCGCCGGTAGAGGTTCTCTCCGACCGGCAGAAAATTTAAAAAATATCTGAGCCGCCTAAAGCGGCACTGGGGGTAAAATGGCCGATTACATCTTAAGCTGCTGCTCAACTTCTGACCTGTCCGCTGAACAGGTAAAACGCCGGAACCTAAGATACATCTGCTTCCATTACTATATCGACGGGAAGGAATACAACGACGATTTGTTCCAGTCGATGTCGGCAAAACAATTTTACGAAACGCTGAAAAGCGGCGCCGACACGAAAACCGCACAGGTAAACATCGAGGAATACTCCGAATACTTCACAAAACTTCTTGAAGAAGGCAATGACATGATACACGTAACACTGTCTTCAGGACTCTCCGGCTCATACCGCAGCGCAACGAACGCGGCAGAAGAGGTAAGGGCAAAATTCCCGGGCAGAAAACTTTACGTCATCGACTCGCTCGGAGCCTCATCAGGTTACGGCCTGATTATGGAAACCCTCGCCGACCTGCGCGACAAGGGATATACCATCGACGAGCTTCGCGACTGGACCGAGGCGCATAAACTCGAAATGCACCACTGGTTCTTCTCTTCTGACCTCTCCTTCTACGTTAAGGGCGGCCGCATCACCAAAACCGAGGGTATGCTCGGAGGGCTGCTCGGCATCTGCCCGCTGCTCAATATGGACGAAGCCGGCAAGCTCATTCCCCGCGAAAAGATACGCACCAAAAAGAAGGTCATCCGCGAAATTGTCTCCCGCATGGAGGCGAATGCCGAGGGCAATCTCGACTACAGCGGTAAGTGCTTTATCAGCAACTCAGGCTGCCCCGATGACGCGCGCGAGGTCGCTGAACTTATCGAATCCCTCTTTCCTAAGCTGAACGGCAAGGTCGTCATCAATAGCATCGGACCGACAATCGGCAGCCATACCGGACCCGGCACCGTCGCCCTCTTCTTCTGGGGCGGGAGCAGGATAGGAACATAAAGTTACGGAGAAACGCCGGGGAGAAACTTTTTGAGAAAAGTTTTTCCCCGGCCCCCTTTCCAAAAACTTTTATAATATTGGTTTGGCTATGCCTGAAGCTCGCCGCGTCGCCCCACATCATCAGCTGTCTTACGGCTGATGTGTTGAAAAACCGAGATGAAATAATCAAAGGGTGTATCAGAATCTGATACACCCTTATTTTTATTCATGATAGGGTTAGACGCCCTGGAATTCCTTAATAATGATTTAACTTCCAGGATAGAACCCCAACGTATCCTAGTATCCATGAACTTATTTCCAGTCGCACTCGTCTCCATGCCCAGGATGGCAGATGTTGGCCGAATCGCGGGGTTCGGGGGGCGGGCTCAGTTCGGTTCCGAGCGGGTTGTTGACAAGGCAAGGGACTTTCTCCCAGCCGAGCTGCCGGCAGGCCAGAAAGCGTTTCTCGCCGAACAGGATATAATAAATGTCCGGAGCATCAAGGCTTCTTTTGACGACGATCGGTTGAATCAGGCCTTTATTAAGTATGCTCTTTGCGATGCTGTCGATTTCTGTCTGATGCTCTAACAGTATTTCCACAAAAGTTTTTCCTTCGGATTTTATCTGAGATATCGGGATGTTCTCAATTTTTTCAAGCTCGGTACCCTTGGTGTTGGCGGAAGAGCCGCGCTTGAAGGAATAAAGATAAGGTATGGTAAGGTCGACGTTCTTGTTGGTCTGGAATTCCTTCGTTGCAGTCTTCACTATCTGGTGCACAAACTTCGGGCGGTCGGTCGCGTCTGTCATATATCTGACTCTGAAGATGGTTCCGTAATCCCAGGTCTCAGCCCTGACATACGGTTCCTTCCCTGTCGCCTTGATGATATCGGCGGTCGCGCTTCTTGCCGCATTTAGTATTATGTTCTCAACTGTATCCCAGTCGGAATCGAGCGTAACCCTGAATACAACCTCGTCAAGTATGTAGGCCTGCGAAGCCTCTTTCTGCTGATATGTAGAGTTGATGACAATCGCACTGAAGAGCAGAGCGTTAGGCACGTGCAATATTCTGCCGGACGGGTCCTCGCCGCCCACCGTTCCTCCGACCTGGTTTAAGGAGAGGTAAAGCGGGGAAAATTTCACAATGTCTCCGGTAAGTCCGTAGCTCGGAAGCTGTATTCTGTCGCCTATCTTGTAGGGCCTTGTTATCGTAACCAGAATCCAGGCGGCGATACCGCTGACCGGTGCCTGAAGCGACCAGCCGAGCATCATTCCGGCAAATGCCGACAACGCCGAGCCAAGCGCGCCGATTTTGCCGAAAACAACTGCGATACCGATAAGCGCGGCAATTGCGGCAATGATTTTAAATAGCTGGGCTATCATTGAAACTTCACCGACGGTGCCTTTTTTGGCTTTTATCCTGATTATTGTAATGAGCGTCGCCAGCGAATATCCCGTGACGCAGAACCCAGCGAATGAGAAATAGAACATCAGTGTCGTGCTGCTGCTGACGGCTTCACCTTCCGCCGGCTTCACAAACTCGTACAGGTGTATTCCGTTTTCATTAAGAATATAGCAAATAATAGCCACGGAGACCGATATTATCAACCGTATTAGCGTTTTGGAAAGCAGAATTTCTTTTTGTGAAAAAATTTTACTTGCATTGCCCTTCTTGCCTGCCACAAAAATTCCCTCCGCTGATTAACTCAGCCGATATATTCATTTGTCTCGGATGCGTTGCTTAAACCGCTGTATTAATTATACCATATCATCCGGATTTTTCAAGTGTTCCAGCTAGTTTTGGAAATTAATTTCCACCGCAATATCCCAAAAATCTGCAGCCGCCGTTTTTCGGCGGCTGCTTTCTTTTATTTTCGGTTGTATGCTTATTTCTTTCCGCAGTTCTGGTCGAACGACGGGTTGCAGGCGTAGAAGTTCCTTCCGTCAAGGTGGTCTTGTGTAATACGCATCGCATCAGCAAATCTCTGGTAATGTACAATCTCGCGCTCGCGCAAGAATTTTATCGGGTCGCGTACATCGGGGTCATCTGTCAGGCGCAGAATGTTGTCATAAACAGTCCGTGCTTTCTGCTCTGCTGCATGGCGTAAAGACGACTAACAACTTGGGTTAATCTCCCAATCCACGTCCGCGTGCGGGTTGCTTCACTAATTAAATGCTGTCCTATCTGGCTACGGGGACTCCCAATCCACGTCCGCGTGCGGGTTGCTTCACAAAGCAATAAAAAGTGCTTTGAAACTACCCGGAATTTGTAATTTGAACGTTAGGGTTGTATCGGGCAGTTCAAGCTGTTTGCTGTATGCTGATGAAAATAAATTTATTTTACAGAATATATTGTCACTTTCCATAATAAACGTCATTGACTTATTATGCAACTCAATCGGGCAGTTACCCTTGTATTCAATTATAGAACGATTCCCTTTTAACACTTCGGAAATACTGTTTTTATAGTCTTTTTCAGCATTACGAATATATGTTGAAAGGTTACATGAATAGCTTGTACAAAACTCGTTTTTCAGCAGCGCGTTAATATTTCCTGAAAATGTTTTTAGCGGTAAGACGTCTGAGGCTTTGGGATATATCCCATTTTCTTTGTTGTATATATGACTATAATTACTCCATTCCCATAAAAGCTGTATTGTCTTATTTTTTACATTGCGAACTTCATCCTGTAGCTTCCACAGCATTTTATATACGGAGATATAATCATATTTTTCCGATGCAACAAGTAGCGGAATCCGAACAACCTTTGTTGCCATCTCTATCCTCCCTGATGTTAAGCGATGCAAGATAAGTTGAAATACTATTTGCAGGATAATTAATTCTACCCGTTTCGGCAACATTATACATCATTTGGCAATAACTGTCAACCCTTCTTTAAGGTATAAATGGAAATCAACTATAATATACCCTTCCCTAATTTATATGTTCCAATATATTTCTATCTCCCGATGATATCTAGTTCCTCCTACATTAATGTGATCTATAAGTTCATCAACAATAAATCGGTTCAACTTATCAATATTTTTGTATCTCTCTGCTATTTGTAACATTGTTTCAGTAGATTTTAGAACAGAATCGATTTTTTCAATTTCATGTTCGCTATTTAACACCGCTTTTTCGATTTTTTCTTTATCATCAGAAAATTGACTTGCCAGAGCAACAAATTGTTCCTCGGTAATAGTGCCCTCAACTTTATCAATATAGGCTTTACCAAAACAAGTTTTTATTTGGTTTAATCTTAATTGTAGTTTTCGTATTTCATTTTTATAATTTTTAAGGTTTTTTTTCAGATCTTCATCATATTGAATTCTTTTTGATATTTCTTCACTATCATAATATTTTTCATTAAGCTCTTTAATGCGACTAAGAACAGCTTTTTCAAGGGTGGTTATTGCTACTGTAACACAACGACATTTTTTATTATTATAATAAGTTGAACAAGTCAAATAATGTTGTTTGTCATTGCTAATATGGGAACGCATTATTGAACCACAATATTTACATCTTACTTTTCCAGTAAATAATCCAATTTGTTTTGTTTCGGTAGATGGTTTAAATTTTATATTTATTAGCTTCTGTACTCTATCCCATAGTTCATTATCTATTATAGGCTCATGTGTATGTTCCACTCTAATCCATTTATCCTGGGGCCTAGGGTGGTTCTTTTTTGTTTTATATGAAATACTCCCATAACGCCCCTGAACCATATTTCCTATATACATTTCATTTGTCAACATTGATGATATAACAGAATAATGCCATTTTTCAGCTATATGTGTTCCAGATAAAGTTCCTTCTTTTTGCATACGATATCTTGATGGCGATGGTATATCCCGTTCATTCAACAATCTCGCAATATACATTTTACCAAAACCAGAAGCATACAGTTCAAATATTTCGTGTACTATCTCTGCGGCTTCTGCATCTACAATAAGATGACCCTTTTGTTTTGGATCCTTATTATAACCATATAAAGCAAATGAGCCGATATGTATACCATTTTTACGTTTATTATCAAAAACGCTTCGTATATTATCAGAAATATCCTCCAGATACCACTCGTTGACAAGCCCATTGATTTGTCTTGCTTTTTTATTCCCTTTATTATCAGTATCTATATTGTCAACAACACTTACAAACCTTACCCCCCACAGGGGGAATAAAAAATGAAGGTATTTTTCAACAAGCTCCATTTCACGAGTGAAACGGGACTGTGTTTTACATAGAATAATATTAAACTTTTTATTTTCAGCATCCTTTAACAGTCTTTGAAACTCTGGACGATTACGGTCAGACCCTGTGTAGTCATCATCGCTATAAATATCAAAAATTTCCCATTCTTTTTCTATAGCATACTGAATTAACAGTTTTTTTTGATTCTGTATGCTTTCACTATCCTCGTCAGAGTTTCTTTTATCTCGATCCTCTTCCGAAAGCCGTGTATAAATAGCAACAACGTTTTTCATGATAAATCATCCACTATATTTTGTTTGACTTTTATTATACTCACTTTACGTTCAGAGCTGTTTATAATATTAATCCATTTAGTTATATAGACTTTTTTTATAAGCTCTGTGTCTTCATTTTTAAAAAATTCCTTAACTGTATATAACTCCTTACCTGCCAAAGTCATCACCTCGTTGGCATTATATGTTATATACGGTTCGAGATGTTTCTAAAAACATTTCTATAAAAGTCAACAAACAAATTATAGTATAACTATTTTAATTTGTAAATAGTGTTTATCTTTTTATTTTCTTTAACCACGTTTAATTGTGCATTTTTGTACATGCATGTAAAGCAGTGCATTATCGGCGGCAAGATCTTCGTTGAGGTCTGCCAGGGTATCGCCTTTAACCGCAAAGTATTTCGCATCAAACGGAACACCGGCTGCCGACTGGGTATAAACGCCGGTGGTGTGGTCGACGAAATAATTCGCGAACGGGCTTGCCATGATCTGCTCCTCAGAAAGATTCCTTGTCAGCTGAAATACGATAGCTGCTATCATCTCAAGGTGAGCGAGCTCCTCGGTGCCCACATCGGTCAGAATTCCTATAACTTCTTTATAAGGCATCGAATATCTCTGATTGAGATATCTCATTCCGGCTGCGAGCTCGCCATCGGGGCCTCCGGCCTGTGTTATGATTATTGTCGCAAGCTTCGGGTCAGGTTTCGATATCTTTACCGGATACTCAAGTTTTTTATCATAAATCCACATTTGTTCATTTACCTCTCATTTCCCGTCAGTTTGCGTCATATTCCCACGGCCAGGGCATATTGATCCACTGCCATGCGCTGCGGCTCTCGTTTCCGAACATCGTCAGGGGGCCGCATTTTGCCTGATACTCGCAGAGAACTGCTCCGCGCTGCTCAAGAAGTCTGTGATAGCACTCGAGAGCCTGCCCGGAATCAGGGTAAGCGTCAAGATAAAGCACCGTATCATAGATTGCGAAGTCAAGCATTCTCAGCTTCTTCATCAGATCCCGGCAGTTTGTTTTGCAACCGCAATTGTTGTTATCCACGGCAGCATCCTCCTCTCGTCCTGTTGCCCGATCCGTACCACGGCTTATCGAGCTCGCGGAATATTGTCCCGCGGTCAAGTCCCGTTTCAAGGTCATAAATGCCTCTCCATTCCTGGAGCGGCGCATAAACGCTTCCGAGCGGGTAGCCGCAAAGCCCCCAGGTACGCCTGCCGGCATCCTGGTCTTTCCAGTCGTATTTATCGTCCCCGTGGCATTCGTCACCATAATGTTCGTCTTCATGATGATCATCGCTGCGGCGACCGCAGCCGCAGCCCGTTTTATCCCCGCCGGCTGCTTCGGCAATATTTCTGCCGCTGCGGGTCATGCTGACATGTCTGTTACGGTAATCATGCCCGCCATTCTGGTCGTTCATTATCTGGCGAAGCAGGTTGCTGTCGACACGCTCGCGCGGATTTCTGTTATCCATCTCTTCAAAAAACATGAATTTTCTCCTCAGTTCGTTATGCTTTCTGTTATCCGCCGAACATTTTTCTGTTCGGCTCAATATAATATTATGCCGGCCGGGGTGATTTTGTCAGCTTTTGGCGGAATATGAGGAAAAAAAGAAAGGACAGGCGCGTCAGCCTGTCCCTGTTTAACTATTTCAGAACTGTCTCCTTGTTCAGCATAATATGCTCAACTATATGCCCTATGTTCCCCTCATTATTTATAAAACTCACCGAATGTCAAAAGTAGCGGGTAATCACGGATGGGCAAATTGTGTAGCTTCATCCTGTCGCCGCCGAAGCGTTCACACATTCCCTCCGGAATTTTATAGACTCCCCCGTCAAGCATATCTATGAGTCTCACCTCACCCGGCATTCCGGCAGCAACCAACGACACCGTGCCGTCGTATGTTGATGTCATAAGATCGGAAGCGTACCAGTAGGCGTACGCCCGCGAGCCGTCGGGACGTACAAACCCGCCCGATTGAATATTGAAGTCGTTGACATCGTTTCCGAAAATCCGGTCGGACTTTTCAGGTCGCGGAAGCACCGGCAGAGCAGTGAGCTCCCACTCCTCCGCAAAGACCGACGCGAGTGTCTGCAGCGTGCGGTATGACGGCTTCGGCGCGTACTCGCCTATTGAAAATCCGTTCTCATCGAACTGCGCCGAGAGAACTCCGAAATATCCGTAGTCCTGATATGTGGATTTGTCAGAGTTCCGGCCGTTCAGTGCTTCAATCATGTCCATGCAGGAGAAATATGACGTGAACTTCACCCCGCCGAGAAGGTCAGTTACAAGGTGCCGTGCCATGAGCTTCGCCTGCTTTGCCTCAGTCCACGCGCCGAGTTTGAGCGCGCCGTTGCCGCCGCTGCGAGACTGTGTCCCCGATTCGCCTTGTATCACTTCAATGTCCGGTTTGTGAAGCTTTGCCAGGGCTGTAAAGGCAGAGCAATTGTCGCGCATGACTTTATCAAACGGGGTGTAGCAGTGGTAGGATACCGCGTCTATTCCGTCAAAGAAACCGGTCTCACCAGCAGCATCGGTGAAGAGGATGTTGCCGTAGCAGAGTGCACCGCCGACCGCCTTTGCCCCTGGATCGCCGGCCTTGATTGCTCGTGCGGTATCAAGTGTGAATTTTCCGTATTCCTGCGGATTGACGCCGTGTTTCCAGCAGTGTTTTCCGTCCGGCTCGTTCCATATTTCGTAATACTCTACCCGGCCGAAAAAATGCTCGGTGAGCGCCTTTATATAAGCAAGCCAGGCGCCCTTCGCCTCGTCCGAGAAAATCGGAGGGCATCCCACCCCGCCGAAAACCTCGGCGGCGCGTTCGTCATAAATCTTATTGCCGTAAACAAGGTTCATCCAGGGAATCATGCCGTCTGAGACCAGTCTGTCGACGATGCTGTCTAGCCAGCTGAAGTCGTACTTCCCCTTCTCGCACTCGGTTCTCTCCCAGCCCGACTGTATTCTCACCCACTTTACTCCGATTTTCGCCAGTTTGTCATAAGCTTTTTCGGGATCGAAAACTTTACGGTCAAGTTTCTCGAAACCGATACCAAGGCGCGATAATTTTATATCCTTCGGATTTTTCGGTATTATGCTGCCGGTTCTGATGAGACGTTCCATTTTATAAACTCCTTCAATATTTTATTTTGACGGCCTGGCTGCGGATATTGGCCCCCGCCCTTATCCTTCAATCTGTTTGTGTATTATTAGAATTTTAACATAATCTCCATAAAAGGTCAACACGGTGAGCTGGGTTTGTTAAATGTCGTCACATGCACGCAATTACCGGCCGTTTCGTGAAACTATTTTCGCAATTTTATCATAATCATGAAACTTTTTATCAATTGCTGTTGACTTGCACCCGCCAAAGTAGTAAAATATAAATGCAAAATATCTATCATTTCGGAGGTGCCGCGTGGATCAATGCTATCTTTTAATCAAGGACAGCGTCGCCCGGCTGCCGCGCGGCGAGCGGGCGGTCGGTGAATTTATCCTCGCCTCGCCCGAGGCAGTTGCCGGAATGTCAATCAAAGACCTGGCCGAGGCCTGCGGGACAAGCAAGGCAACAGTTGTACGTTTCTCTAAAGCAGTCGGCTGCAGCGGTTTCAAAGACCTTGTGGCGCGTCTGCGCGCCGACATTGCCACAGGGCGGCACCGCGGCCTCACATATTCTGACATACACCCCGGCGACAAGACCGACTCGATAATCGCAAGCGTGGGCGACAACGCGACAAACAGCATCCGCAACACCATCGCGAACCTCGACCGTGGAATTCTCGAGAAGGTTGTCGAAGCGATAGGAAAAGCCGGACGGGTTGATTTCTATGGCGTCGGCTTCTCGGGTTTCATCGCTCTCGACGCGCAGAACAAATTCCTCCGGCTCGGCAAATTCTCGGCCTGCCAGACAGACGCGCAGCTCGCCACCCTTACCGCCCTCAACCTGAAGAAAAATGACGTCGCCGTTATGATCTCATACACCGGCGAGACCAGGGATATAATCGATCTCACACGAAAAATCCGCGAGACCGGCGCCACCACTGTAAGCATCACAAAATCCGGTGTCAACACACTTTCCACTCTTACCGACTTAAGCCTGCATACCGTCTCCGACGAGGGCTTCATCCGTAGCGGCGCCATGAGCTCGCGCATTGGCCAGCTCACTGTCATTGACATCATTTTCACCCTCGTCGCCTCCCGGAACTTCGCAAAATATAAACCCAACCTCGATAAAACCGCCGAGGCAATACGCGAGAAAAAAACTCAGAACCTGAAGTGGTAGGATGCGGGAGTCACGCGGCCTCTTGAATGAGGCAGATTTCTACGAAATAGGCGAGAACTTTTAAAAAAATGGTTAATTATTCGGTAAAACCACTTGCAATATAGAACTTAGACAGTGTGATCGAGCCCCGCATATCTTGCATCAACCGCAGAGCAGTTGATGCCATACATGCCGGGGTCACACCATATCCAACACATCTAAGATTTATCAACACTGAATAAGCATTATTAAAAACATCCACCCCTAAAATATAATTAAGAATGGAGATAAACCCACCATGGATCTAAAAAGAAAACCCAAAATCGGCCTCATCCTCATTGGCGCCAAGCGTTTCAAGCCTCTCGGCGCCGGCACAGCCGACGGCACATACGAGTCGCGCAAGGCGATTGAAGCGGAAAACTATGTTAAACGCTTCTCGGAATTCGCCGATGTTGTATCGGCCGGAATGGTCTACGAGCGTGAAGAAGCCGAGGCCGCCGCACGCAGTTTCTACAATCAGAAGGTAGACTGCGCTGTCGCAATCTTCATGTCCTGGGCCGAGGACTTCGCCTGGATTCACTTTCTGCGCGAGCTCCCCGAAATGCCGCTGATGCTGGCGTCTGTAGTCCGCGATTCACTCTCGATCACCGACACGAACGACGAGAATCAGTTCGTTGACTTCCTCTCTGCAGGGGCCCTTGTCGGCTTCCAGGTAGCATCAGGCTCATTCCGCCGCTTCAACCGCCCGATGAGCGAAATATGCATCGGCACACTTAACGATGTCACCGCCCGTATGAAAGTGTTCGCCGCCGCCGCGAAGGTGCGCGCGATTCTGCGCTCGTCGCGCCTGTCGCTGCTCGCCTGCTACAACGAGGCTATGTGGGCAACATACGTCGACCCGTACAACCTGTTCTTAAAAATCGGCCCCGAGATACATTTCCTGTCGGTCATGGAGCTGGTAAACGAAATCGAGGCGACAGACGATAAAATCATAGACGGCATTATAGAAGGCATGAAAGCAAAATACCGCATAATGCCGAACGTTGATTTTACAAAATTCAAAGCATCAGTCAAAGCAACCTACGCGATGGAGCAGATTGCGAAGAGAGCCGGAACCGACCTGCTCGTTCTCAACGACATTGATACCGTGCTCTTCGCCAATGTCGGCCTGCGCCCCGGATTTACGCCGACCAACCCGGCTGAGACGATGGTCACAGTCCCTGAGGGCGACATCGGCGGCGGCACGGCAACATATATTCTTCAGGCCCTCTCGGGTGAGATCGCCAACTTCATCGAGCCTTTCTATATCGACCACGCCCGCGGCCTCTTCGTAGCCGGCCACGCCGGGCCGAACAACTATCACGGCAAGCCCGAAAACACAGTGATCGCCCGAGACGAGCGCTTTGCCAAGAGCGGTTGGAAGCACGCCGGCGCGCCTTTTGCCTGGTATGTTTTCCCCGAAGGCGAAAAAACAATGCTCCACATGTCGGAGAAAGACGGTAGAATGAAGATGGTGGCAACAGTCGTTGACTGCCTGCCGACAAAGCATTATATCGCAAGTTATTCCCACGCCGAATTTAGACATAAGAAATACACCCCCGAAGAGCTTTTTGCGAAAATCTGCACGAACGGCATTACACAGCACTACGGAATTGCCCCCGGAAACCACCTCGACGAACTTGAATCTCTTGCAAAAATGTGTAATTTTGAATTTATAAGGATTGATTAAAAGGTAAAACCATGAAAAAAATCCTCATGCTCACCTACGACTACTGCGACGACAGCGAGGTGCTCTATCCTCTCTTCCGCTTTTTTGAGGAAGGCTGGGCTGTCACCGTCGCGTCAATGGAAAAGCGGATAATCAAGGCAAAATATCACTTTACAATCGAAGCCACACACCTCTTTGACGAGATAAACCCGGCGGAATACGACGCCCTGATGCTCCCCGGCGGTACTGCCCCCGAGAAGATCCGCCAGGTGCCGAGCGCGATTGAACTTGTCCGGCACTTTACCGAAACTAAAAAGCCGATCGGAGCTATCTGCCACGGTCAGCTCATTCTGATATCGGCTAAATCCCTTGCCGGAATACACTGCACATGCTACCCCGGTATCCGTGACGACCTGATCAACGCCGGCGGGCTTTACGAAAACTCGCCCGTTGTTGTCGACCGGAATTTCGTCACAAGCCGACGCCCCGAAGACCTGCCATATTTCATGAAAGAGCTCGTGAAAATGGTCAAAAGCAGATAATTTTATTTGAATATAAGGAGATTCCACAATGAGCTTCATGTTCAATCCCTTTCCCTACGACGATCCGAGCGCGGTAAACTATATTTCCAACAACGGTATAGACCTCACTAAAACCGCTCAGGGCAACACTCAGATCGCAACCGAGTTTTCAAAGCTGACCGCAGTTAAGTCGCCCGCCGTAATCGCAGTTGACGGATACGCAACCGCCCCGTTCGGCCGAATTATATCGCTTTTCGGCGGAAATGCAGAGTATATCAATATCGCCTCGATTTATAAAACCCCGGCTGAGCTAAAGGCTCTTTTTGCCGACAACCTGCCCGAGGATAAGGTCAAGGACCCGGTTCTCCTCTACGGTAAAATTTTCAAGGAAGGCTACGAAGGCATTTTCGACGCCGGAAAACTCGCGGTGCTGCGCGCAAGACTTGCTGCTAATAAAGGGATAATTATTCTTTACGGCAACGGCGCCCTCTCTGACGCCCTGCGCCAATATGCAACCGTAAGAATTTTCGCTGACATAACCCCGAAACGCGCCGTACTCAACATAAAAGCCGGCGGTTACCGCAATTTCGGATCCGACGAGGATATGCCTTTCAAGGTCACGATGCGCCGCTGTTATTATGTGGACTTCGAGCTTGCTTTCTCTCTGCGCTGCGAGCTGCTCGCTTCAAAGTCTCTCGACTACTACATCAGCTGCGACACCCCCGCTGAAATGCAGATGCTGCCTTCCGGCGTTCTTTTCCCGCTGCTCGACCGTGCGCTTGACTATCCGCTGCGCCAGCGTCCGGTCTATCTCGAAGGTGTCTGGGGCGGTTATTACCTCATGAAATACCGAAATCTTCCCACAACTATGAAAAACTGTGCCTGGATATTCGACCTCATCCCGATGGAGGTCAGCACGGTGCTCAAAATAGACGGGAAGACCTTTGAATTCCCCTTCTACGCACTTGTCGCCGCTAACGGAGAGAAGCTCATGGGCAAGAAATGCCTTAATGATTTCCACGGTTTCTTCCCCATCCGCTTTAACTACGACGACACCTTCCATGCAAGCGGCAACATGTCCATCCAGCTGCATCCCGGCGCTGACTATGTCATGAAAAACCACAACGAGCTCGGCCGTCAGGACGAATCATATTACATTGTAGTCACCGGTCAGGGCGCCCGCACCTATCTCGGATTCAACAACGGCGCAGATGTAGACGAATTTCTCAACGCCATAAAGAAGAGCGAGACCGAATACACCCCGGTCGATTATAAAAAGTATATCCACGGCGTCGTCTCCCAGCCCGGAACGCAGGTGATGATCCCCGCCGGCACGATACACGCCTCCGGGCAGAACCAGGTTATTCTTGAAATAGGTTCGCTGACAGTCGGCTCCTACACATATAAGATGTACGACTACCTCCGCAAGGACCTCGATGGCAAACCGCGCCCGATCCACAGCTATTACGGTTCTGCCAACCTCAACCGTAACATTACTGAGGATTATGCCGAAGCAAATCTTGTAAACGGCCGCAAGCGCACGCTCCGCTCAGGAGCTGACTGGGACGAGATTGTTGTCGGAGAATGCGATCAGCTTTATTTCTCGCTCAGAAACCTCCGCTTCGGCGACAACATGACAGACAACACGAACGGCGACTTCCATGTCCTTTCTCTTGTCGACGGCGAGTGCGTCACCGTCCGTTCGAAAAAGGATCCCTCTCTTAAATTCGATATGAACTACCTTGACATTATAGTCGTCCCGGCCTCGATGGGTGAGTACGAGCTCATTAACGGCAAGCCCGGCACCCGGATCGTGATGCACAAGACAATGCTTAAGAGATAAGACGATAATCTGATAAAGGCGGTTTATACATCATGAAGGAATGTGTTCTTGCCCTTGACGCAGGCGGAACTTTTTTAAAGTGCGGCTTATTTGACGGTGCCCATCTTATCTCCGGCTCGCTTGACAGTCAGCCGGTGAACTCGAGCGGGTCTTTCGATGAAGTCCACGCCGCGTATTTCGCACTGCTTACCCGCGCGCGCGACTTTGCCATGCTAAACGGACTAAAAATAAAGGAAGTCAGCGTCGACACGCCCGGCCCCTTCGATTTCGAAGCCGGCATCAGCCGTATGACGCACAAGTATCTCGCAATAAAAGACCGCCCGCTCATCCCCGTCATCCGCGCCCCCCTGGGCGATGTTCCGGTGCGTTTCATGCACGACTCGGCCGCCTTCATCCAGGGGGCTGCCGCCGGGGCACCCGGATACAGGCGTTATGCCGGTGTTATGATCGGCACCGGCCTTGGGTTCGCGCTTATGATTGACGGAGTGGTTCTCCGGAACGAGTCTGGCGGTCCAGCAAGGTCCATCTGGTCACAGCCCTATAAAAACGGCACCGCGGAAGACGTCGTGTCGGGCCGCGGGATTATTGCCGCATACAATGCCCACGCCAAAACCCCGGTGACATCGGCAAAAGTCATCGGAGACATGGCAGAGGCGGGAGACGCGCTCAGCATCTCAGTATACCTCGATATGGCGGCGTCGCTCGCCGGGATTATCGCGCCGATACTCGCTGAGTATAAAATTGAAGCGCTCCTTCTCGGCGGGCAGATATCAAAATCCTTCTCCCTTTTCAGCAGCACGCTGAAGGATAAACTCGCTGGCGTTCAGTCGCTCGTATACATCGCCCCGGCGAAGGATATCGACATGGCACACCTCATAGGTGCGGCGGTAGGCAGATAATAGACACCAAAAAGCACCGCGGCCCAGGGCCGCGGTGCTTTTAATTTAATGTGAACTCTGCGGAAGCATTGTAGAAATTATAATAAATACCTTTATCCACATCTTCCGTCTTAACATATTTCAATATTATCCGGTATTTCCCTTTTCCAACGGTTCTGTACGTCTCAACCCACTTGAATGAAAATGAAAAGCTGTGGTCAGGCGTTACAGTGCCACCAAGTCCCTGTATGCCGTAATCCCGTTTCACTTTATACCACTGTCCGTCCAGCAGTCTTTCAATGGTTATGTAATTTATTGAAGGATCATAAATCTGAATGTCAATTGCGTCACTCGTTACTTTATATGAGAGCATCTCCTCGTCAGCGGTCAATTCAAGAGATACGCCTTCAAGAGGCCTTGGGGTGTAACTGCTCGGATTTTCTTTTCTGTAGTCCCTGCAGGAAGCTGAAAAAATGCAAATCAGTAATAACGAAATCAATCCGATTATTCTTTTCATACTGAGCTCCGTATTTTTTAATTTGATTAATATTGGAGCAACTGACATCTTGATTTTACTCTTTTACGCGCGCCTTTAATATAACCGAGCATCATAGCCGGAATATAGGGAATTGTCTGTATCAGCAGGGAGAGAAACATATATCCCTTATGGTTTAACGCCATATAACGGATATCCAGATTTGGATTTCCCACCATCACTGTGGCTACAGCACAGACATTAGTGGCTGCTGCAGTATAATACTGAAAAATTATTGTTAACAACATATAGAGCCCACAGGCACGACTCATAAAAACAACCGTCCTGCCGTCAATGAGTTTCCCGTCCTTCTTATTGTCGTCATATCCCCACTTCGTGAAGCTTATGTATAAAAAGATCAAGGCCCCGATGTCGCTAATAACAGAGCTTGAGATACTTCGAACCGCGTCATCGTATGAGATAAATGAAACTATAAAATGCGCAATGCACATAATCAGAAGTCCGATATATGCGCTTGCCGTAACATTAATAAAATATTTCAGAGTGGTTTTCAAACTGGATCCCCCTCCTTATTTATAAAATATCAGATCACAACTCAATAATCACAAACTGTATTGTTGCCTTGTTCCATGTATATGTGACATACAGTTTCCCGCTATTATATCTCATAGCCGGCGATGAGAAATCTCCCGCGCCGCCCGCCAGAACCGTCGTGCGTTTCCAGTTGCTGCCGTTCGTGGCCGACTGCATGATGTTAAGCGGCGACCTCTTGCCCTCGGTCTTTCCCTCCGGTATCCCCGAGGGATTGCAGGCCAGATACTGTATACCCGGCAGGCTAACGACATCCATCCGGCTGTTCGGGTTTGCGACGTTCAGCGGATAAGGATTGTTCCAGCTCAAGCCGCTATCTGTTGAGTCTGCGCGGAATATATATCCCGCGCTCGACTGCATGAGCGCATGCACATACTCCCCGCCCTCCGACCAGAGCACGGAATTTGACAGCCCGAAGCCGTCAAGGTTTTCGCGTCCAGCTTTGAAGTTCTCGGGAATTCTAAGCGCCCTGATTCTCTTCCAGCTAGAGCCGCCATCCTCCGAACGGAAAATATAGGCTACGCTATCGCCCGCCACCGATGTTCCGCCGGTAAGTATTGTACCGTCAGAGAGCTCCAGGAACCTGCCGTTCAGCAGCGCTCCCTCATCTCCGACTGAGGACGCGAGGTTATTTTCAACCCCGAAAGTCATACAGCCGTCGGTTGAAAGCATATATTCGGTATTTAGCCCGCAGCAGGGGCAGCCGGTTGTGTAGAGCAACATTATTCCGTCAGCCATTCTGTTAAAATGAGGCGCACGGCGGTTTATGCCATCGGGTGATGTCAGCTGCCTTTTTGCCTCCCACTTGCCCTTTAGGTCGCGCGCAGCGCCCATTATAACCATTGCACCTTCAGTTTCTTCTTCCCACGCCGCGAAAACCCTGCCCTCCTCGAGTATAATGCAGTCTGACGCGCCGATCACTTTCCCGTCCGGGACGAATATCATTTCGTTTGCACTGAAATTCATTATTAAAAAATCCTTTCTTTTTCGTGATGGAGGTTTATTTTTCCTGGATAACCGGATATTTCATTCCTTATCAAGTATATCACCGGTATCTCTTGATGTCAACCGCATGCGGCTTATTACCCAGAAGAAAAGAAAATTGCTTTTGTAAAGTTTGCAGATGTTTGCAATAGTTGCGCAAAACATTGACAAGAACTGAGTGAGCGTGCTATAATTCGGATGGTAATTATCTCGTCGGTAGCTTCTCACCCATAAATATATCGCACAACATAAGGCACCGTCAGCATCCCGGAGCAGCCGGCTGCCGCTTGCGTCACAGCCGACACAATATCTTCTTCACCCCGCCGGTATAGCGCGTCGGCCAGTATCGTCCGTGCGTTATACTCAACTTCCAGTCCATGGCTTCTTGCTATATCCTTGATCATTGCGCAGATCAGATCAATTTCGTTGAACTCCCCGCGCTCGACCGATGCGTCATCTGCCGGGAAAAGGCTGACGAAACCCGATACCGTCTGCCCTTCGGGATAGGTGAATCGCCAGGAGGGGTATTCGGCATTAACAGTGAATCCTGCTTCAAATTTTGATCCGTCGGGGTACCTGTAAATCCCCCGCCCCGATTGCGCTGCTCCGTCTATTCTGCCCGAGTAGCGCCTGCCATCACCGAAATCAATTGTCCCACGCCCGTGCGGAAGACCGTCTACACCGGTCTCACCTATGTATTTTTCTTTGTTATCAATGTCATTCATATAATTTATTTTACCTCAAATAAGGAGTTATTATGGCAACAATCACAATCGTAGGAGCCGGAATGATGGGCTCCGCAATGTCAGTCCCCGCGTGCAAAAACGGCAACAAAGTACGTTTGGTCGGCACTCCGCTCGACCGTGCTATCATCGACCACGCAAGGGCAACAGGCGAGCACCTGACCCTGAAGCGCAAACTTCCCGACGGAATTGAATATTATCATATTGAGCAGCTTGATCAAGCTTTAATAGGCGCCGATCTGCTTATAGGAGGCGTTTCCAGCTTCGGGCTTGACTGGTTCATTCAAAATATTATTCCGAAAATCCCCGAATCGCTTCCGGTTCTCTCAATTACCAAGGGAATGATGAATACCGGGAACGGTGGGCTCATATCATATCCTGAAGTCTACGAAGCCTCAACCAAGAAGAAAATTTCCTTTAACGCCGTCGGCGGACCCTGCACGAGCTATGAGCTGGCCGACCTCGACCCGACAGAGGTGACATTCTGCGGCCGCGACATCAAAATGCTGCGCTGGATCAAGTCGCTTTTCGAAACCGACTTCTATCACATAAGCCTTTCCACCGACGTCCGAGGCGTCGAGTGCGCCGTCGCGATGAAAAACGCTTACGCCCTCGGCGTAAGCCTTGCTATCGGTCTGTCATACGCCCGCGAGGGGCGTGAGTTTGAGCATTACAACTCCCAGGCGGCCCTGTTCGGCCAGTCTGTGCGCGAGATGTCGAAGCTCCTCGCCCTCTGCGGCGGCGGAGCCGGCAATATCACCCTTGGCGCCGGCGACCTCTATGTCACAGTCTTCGGCGGACGCACCCGTAAGATCGGCACTCTCCTCGGCACCGGAATGCCCTTTGAGGAAGCTATGGCGAAACTCTCGGGTGTCACACTTGAATCGATTGTCATCGCAAGCCGCACCGCCAAGGCCGTCCGTGAGCTGATTGCCTCAGGCCGCGCAGCTGAGTCTGATTTCCCGCTGATCCTGCACGTCGACAGCCTTATAAACCACGGAGAGAAAGTAAATATTCCCTGGAGTAAATTTGAAACCGAAACAATAATCTGAAACCGGGGGGCTTTATGAAAAGATTATTGAAGAAAGCGCGCAACTTTATCCTCCTGCAAAAAAATAAACTGCGCGACCGTAAAACCCACGTCTACCGAGAATGCACCCACTGCCACGCCGTACTGCGTCTGCCAAAACAGCCGGGTACCCACAGCGTGAAATGCCCGCGGTGCAACGAGCGTTTTGACGTGACGGTAAAATAAAGGGTACGCTGAGGGGAACTCCTTGAAAGGAGTTCCCCTCAGACTCCCTTCAGGAACTTTTCAAACTACTAGCTTGGCACAATATCAATATTAGTAACGGACTGCCGCATAATTATACGGCAGTCCGTACTTATTCATACCCCTCTGAACCCTCTCCCGATGATTTTGTTCGAGTTGGTCACAGTTATAAAAGCTTCGGGATCAAGCACGCGCAGTGCCTTTTCAAGCCTGGCCGCTTCAACCCGCCTGCAGGAAGTGATTATCATCTTTTTCGGCTTGTGCGTATAAGCGCCGACAGCGTCGACCACAGTCACCCCATGATGCATGCTATTTAGAATATAGTCGGATATCGCATCGGGTTTCTCGGTGATGATTGTAAACGACTTGCATAGGTTTATGCTCTCAATTATTGTGTCAACAAGAAATGCCTTTGCGAAAAGGCCGAGCAGCGAATAAAGGCCGATCCTGACTCCGTAAGTGATGAACGACAGGCAGGCTATCACAAAGTCTGTCACAAGCAGTGCGCGTCCTATATCAAGTGATGTGTATTTTTTTAGTATCATCGCAGTTATGTCGGTCCCGCCGCTTGATGCCGAGCGTGCGAAAAGCAGAGCCGAGCCTATAGCGGTCAGGAGTATCGCCCAGACAAGCTCAAGGAATGTGTCCTCCGTCAGGGGACCGGAAAGCGGAACAAGCTCCGATAAAAGCCAGGTTTCAAACGAAAACAGCATGCTGCATATAACGGTTTTTATCCCCACCTCCCGGCCGAGGAAGAAAAAACCGACGACAAGCAGCAGCATATTTATGATCAGCATCAGCGTCGCCGCCGACATGACACCGCCGGTCGCTGCGCTCAGCACAATTGAGAAACCGCTAACCCCGCCGGTTGAAAAACCATTAGTCATCTTGAAGAAATACACGCCGATACTCATGAGCAGAGTACCGAGGTTCATGATAAAAATGTCGAGAATCAGCTCCCGGCGCCGGTTTCTCACGTCGCCGCCGCTGTCCTTCTCAGGATTTTTACTCGGTCGCATCTGGATAATCATTCCCTTCTTTTTGCCGGACATCAGGTATTAATCAGACAACCCCGGCGTTTTCAATCACTGTATAATCGGATTTCGGGCGGCTGCAGATTATGCTGTTTTCGTATTCGTCGCAGGACATAGGTCGGGCATAATAGTACCCCTGAGCGAAATCGCAGCCGACAAGCGATAAAAATTCTGCCTGTTCCCTTTTCTCAACTCCCTCGGCAACCGTCATGAGTGATATACGCTTTGCCATGCCTATGATTGAAGATATTATGCTCCGGCTCCTTGATTCGTTGCGGGTGTCGGACAGGAACTTCACATCAATCTTGAGGACGTCGACTTCAATATCCTTGAGCATGTTGAGCGATGAATACCCGCTTCCGAAGTCGTCCATCATAACAATAAACCCGCAAGCGCGCAGTTTTTTTATCATTTCACGCATAATGTCAGGATTTTTCGTATAGACGCTCTCGGTTATCTCAAGATTCAGCATGCCATTGGGAACGCCGTATTTCTCAGTCAGGGTACAAAGTGTGTCGACGAGGTCGGCCGAATAAAGGTTCACTCGTGAGACGTTGACCGAAACCGGCATCGGATCGTATCCCTCATGTATCCACTGACTCAGTTTTTTGCAGACCAGTTCCCAGACATAAAAGTCGAGTTTTACGATAAAACCGTTACGCTCGAATACAGGGATGAAAATACCGGGTGAGATCAGTCCTTTTTCGGGGTGCTTCCAGCGCACCAGCGCTTCGGCGCCCGAAGGCTCCTCGGTGTCGAGCCGGTATTTCGGCTGCATATAGACAATGAACTGTCCCGTTTCGAGCGCTTCGTTCATGTCGTTGACCAGTTCCTGCTCGACAAGCAGGCGGCTCCCCATCTCATCGGTATAATAAGCATATCCCGAAAGATAGCTTCCCTTTATTTCCTTCGCCGCCAGATTGGCCTTGTCGAGCATCGAACTGACCGGCAAAAGGCGGTTTGTTATAACATATACCCCGAAAGAGGGCAGAATATCAAAGTCAAGCGGATACTTTTTCAGCTCATCCCTCACATAGTCGACAAACTCGACTACCGAACTTTCGTTCTCATAAGGGATGCACACCGCGAAAGTGTCGGCTTCAATGCGCCCGCAGCTGTATTCATATAGGAATTTGCCGTAATCTGACACTGCGTGCGCAAGGTATTTCAATAGTTTGTCCCCCTCGGCAAAGCCGAAGAAGGAGTTGATGAGCTGGAAACGGCTGATATCGAAGCGGATGAAAACATAGTTGTCCGAATTGCTTATTGAAAGAATCTCACTTGTTTCCTCAAAAAAACGGTTCTTGTTGAAAATCCCGGTCAGAGCGTCGTACTCAGCGAGATACTTAAGTTGGTTGAAGGCTGGCAGCTGGCTGCGTTCTATCGCGTTTTTCAGCCTGAATTTGATGACCGATGCGTCGCACGGCAGAAAAACAAAATCCCAGGCACCGGATTTCAGTGCGTCTTTTTCAATATCGCCTTCCTTGGCACTGCCCGCGACTATTACCGGTATGTTTTTTAAGTCATCGCTCATCCTTGCTCTGACAATGAAGTCCAGTCGGTCCGCCCCGGGAGTGCCGACGCAAAGAATCACAGCGGATATAAAAGAATTGAGGCCTGACAGTATCTTTAGCGCTTCGTTCACATTTCCTGCGGTCACAACCATGTATTCGGGCTCAAGCATCGGTGTAAGATTCCTGCATACGTCGGTATCCGCATATACAATGAGCACGTTTTTCCTGCCGCAATGCTGGGTCTGCACCCTGAGCTTCTTCATAACGTCGGTGCTCACCCTCTGGCTCACCCTTATCGGATTAGCCCTGATGATTTTCCCGCCGTATGAAATGCAGTCCTTACCGTTTTTCTTCGCGTTGTATAGTTCCTTGTCGGCTTCAGCGATAATATCTTGAATTTCGGATTTACCGTTCTCTGGGCGGTAAGCGACGCCTATGCTGACGGTAACAAATTTATTGTCGTTTCCAAGATCAATCCGCATCAACGCTATTTCGTTCTGAATACGCTCTGCCACAGGGACAATGCTTTCATTTTCTATATTGAAAAGATAAATGAGGAATTCCTCGCCGCCGTAGCGGACCACCAGATCCTCGCGCCTGAATACGCTTCTGGCAAGCGCCGATGACACGCGTTGCAGGCAAAGGTCCCCAGCATCGTGGTAATATCTGTCGTTGTAGTATTTGAAGTTGTCGATATCTATCATCAGCACGCCGTATTTTGCTACCGTTTTTCCATATTCCTGCATGATGTTGGAAAAACCGCGGCGGTTTAAAATGCCGGTCAACGGGTCGCTCTCTGATATTTCAACGAGTTTCTTGTTCTTATTGTTCAGGAGCACATATTCGCTGATCGTATTAAGCGTGAACGAATACTGCATCACGGATACAATCAAGGCAATAAAGGTTAATAGAAAAACCATCCGGATGGTGTACCAGGGATTGTTGTTTATAATCATTAGAAGAGTATTGAAAAATGAAAAAGTCCCCAGAAAAGTCAGAGCAATAACAAACGGAAGAACCGGGATAATGCTTATGGAGAGTGTAAAAATAGTCGCCGTTATTATGGTATCCCCTTCAATTGATTCGGCGTACGATACAATAAGTGCGCCGATCATGAGTAATATCCAGCAGGTGAGGTTAAGAAAGGTTATAAATTGCTCTTTATCGGTACGGTAGATCCCCAGCAGCAGCGAATAGGCAATGCTGACTGCAATCAGTACCGCATATCCGGTTATATAAATGCCCCTGTTCTCACCGCTGTCATTCGGCACAAACTGAAAAATAATGTTGCATATTTCAAGCAAAAAAAGCGCGGCAAGCGCAAATCTTGTGCGAAGTACATTTACTTTGAGAAACTCGCTATGAATTTCCACGCGGTCTTCACCGGTATAGCTGTTCTCTCCCTTAAAAACCAAAACTATTCTATTAAGGAGAACCGAAAATGTCGGTTTATCCGATCTCACCGTTTATCTCCTTCTTGCAGGGACAGGCACCGTATAACTGGCTGCCACCTATGCTTTTGATTTAATACGCGACCATTTTAACATAAGTTTCCTTGCAATACAAGTGCAAATCGTGAAATCACGTTAACACGTCAGCATTTTTTGTATAATTTTTATCCTTATCAATATTGAAAAGAACATCGGCCTGTGGTAAAATATACATTGACACAAATACCGTAACAGTCTTTTTATTCCAGATACGCAGCAATAGAATTACCGCCGCCCAAAGGGTTGAAAGGAACAGATTATGCTTACAATCAAAAGCCGCCTTATGAGGTTCGATATCTATCCTAAGATAGTTCCCTGCGGTACCGCAGTCACCTTTACAGTCCGTCTGCTTGACCCCGATATACTTAAAATAAAATGCCGCGTGGATATCGCGTCGATCAACTCCTACCCTGACAGCCTTGTTGCCAGCAACGTCAAAATTTCAGAAATACCGGCCCCCGAGAAGGGCTTCCGCTTCACTGCTGTGCTGCCCTGCGAGGATGAATACCATGTGCGCATCATCGATGAGGCGACGGGTAAAAAAGTTGTTTCTCTGCCGGTATACGCGCTAGAGCCCGACCTACTAGCACGCACACCCCTTGTCGGCGACCTGCACGCTCACACACTTTACTCTGACGGGCGTGAAGGCCCGGCCTTCGTCGCGGCCGAATACCGGGGCGCCGGCTTTGATTTTCTTTCGATAACAGACCACCGTCGTTATGAGCCGTCGCAAATGGCCATTGATGCTTACCGCGACCTCGATCTTCCCTTCCGTCTTTACCCCGGCGAGGAGGTGCATACCCCCGTCACTTTCATACACCTTATAAATTTTGCCTCCGATGTCAGCGTGAACGCTGTGTCACATGAGAAAAAAGATCTTGCCTCCTGGCGCGACAAGACACCCGATCCCGAATGGACCGGAATGATCAACCGTTATGCGGCCGAACTTGCTGCCGCTGGCAAAATTCCGGACGGAGCCAATCCCCTGGTCGTCGCCGAACTTATGAAAACCTCCGAACTTGTCCGCGGGGGCGGCGGTATGTGTATTTATGTTCACCCCCACTGGCTGAACAACGTCCGCAACGTGCCCGACAGTCTCTCCCGCTTTATTCTCGGTAACCACCTCTGCGACGCTTTCGAGCTGCTCGGCGGTCAGTCCTGGCAGGAGAACCAGACCCAGATTGCGCTCTATAACCAACTGTCTAGCGAGGGCATAAAAATCCCCGTCGTCGGCTCCAGCGATTCGCACGGAACTCTCATGGTAAATGCCGGAGATGAAAACGAACCCTACCACATGTTCACCGAGGAGCGTACAATTGTTTTCGCCAGGTCAAACACGCGCGAGGACATTATAAACGCTGTCAAGGAGCTGAACTCCCTCGCCGTGCTCAAATACCGCGGCCAGTATCCGGCAGTATACGGCGGCTCCTACCGACTTACGCAGTATGCTCTCTTCCTCCTTGAGCAGTATTATCCACTGCGCGACGCACTTTACTTCGAGGAAGGGCGCCTCATGCACGAGTATATCGCCGGCACTCCCGGCGCACGCGAGCGCCTTCTGAGGACTGTCGCAGACAACAGATATTTTGAAAGCAAGTACATATTCAGGGGATAAAGATACGCCGGGGAGAAACTTTTTGAGAAAAGTTTCTCCCCGGACCCCTCTTCAAAACTTTTTAATCTATTGGTCTGGTTTACGTTGAAGCGCGCCGCATCAGCATTCAGCCGGGCTCCACATCCTGGTTGAACGATGAGGTGAATAAATCAGTACTTTGTTACCACATTTCTAATAATTTCAAGGTTCCGCTCGAGGTTTCCCGTAAGATCCATGCCGTGGCCGACACCCGGTTCAATATAATAAGGAACTTCCTCGCTCCGGCATAAGGATATCAGACTGTCGATATCAATGAGTCCGTCCGTCTCGCCCGCCGCGACAAGACGTATTCTGTTGCCGCGCCTTATGTAAGGAAACGTGCCTTTTACCGGCGTTAATAGGATCAGCTGCGCGTTCAGCTTTAACTCGTCATTGAGCTTTCCCGCGGTGACCGAGCCAAGGCTTTTACCGACAAGGACAATATCGTTGTAACCCTCGGCAAGCAATTTAAGCATACGCTCTCTGGCGTTATCGTAAATTATACTGAAATCGACTGATTTACCTTTCGAGGCGGGATTGGCGATAAACTTTATGTAATATCCCTCGCCTTCAAATTTATCTCCTGCGAAATATAGGAGCGGAATAAGCATCCCGCTTCCGCCCGGGAACAGTACCGCAAGTTTTTTGCACATCTAATTTTCCTTTCCAAGTATGTTATACAATAGTATAAATTACCTTGAAATCTTTGTCAAGGCGCTCTTCAATAAAACTCCCGTCCGGTCAAATTAATGCCCAGACGGGTGTTTATAATTAAACTTTTTTCTGTCGATTTTTCTGTTCCGGCGTATTGCTCCCCGTCCCGGCCGGTTTTCCCGTGCTTTTATTCTGAGACCCGGAAGAACACGTTGTGCAAGCAGAACACGATGAGCAGCCTGAGCAGCTGCCGCAGCAGCCCCTTCCCTTCTTCTTTGCCCGCAAAGACGCAACGACGGCCCAGACAATTCCCGCCGCGACCGCGGCAAGTATCATATAATCAAGCCATTCCATAAAATGTCCTCCCTCCTGATATTTAATAAATTATATGAATATCATTCCAATCCAATACACCGCAAGGGCGACCACCCATGCAACAGTGCATTGAAACACCACAACTCCGAGCGTTTTAATTCCCGACCCAAGCTCGCGCCTGATGGCGGCGATCGCTGCCACACAGGGCGTATAAAGCAGTGTGAACACCAGAAAACTCAGAGCCGATAGCGTTGTAAAGAGCGCCGGGAGCGCTGCCCCGAGCCCGGCGACTCCGGTTCCGGTTAGTACTCCGAGTGAGCTTATCACGGCTTCCTTTGCCGTCAGCCCGACAATCAGCGACGTGGCTATCTTCCAGTCCCCAAAGCCGAGCGGTCTGAATACAGGTGCGATAACTTTTCCGACCGCCGCGAGTAAACTGTCGGCGCTGTCTGTCACAAAATTGAACCTTGCGTCAAATGCGCCAAGGAACCAGATAATAACAGTCGCTATAAATATAACAGTGAATGCCCGGGTCAAAAAGTCGCGCGCCTTCTCCAACATCAGCATTAAGACGCTGCGGAATGAGGGCATGCGGTAGTTAGGTAGTTCCATCACAAACGGAACCGGCTTGCCGCGGAAGGCTGTTTTGTTTAGCAGCAGCGCCACAAGGATTCCTGTTATCATTCCAAAAACATAGAGTCCCATCATGACAAGCGCCGCATATTTCGGAAAGAATGCCGCCGCGAAAACTGAATAGATCGGAATTTTAGCCGTGCAGCTCATAAAGGGTGTGAGCAGTATTGTCATCTTACGGTCGCGCTCGCTCGCCAGGGTCCGCGTGGCCATGATAGCCGGCACTGAGCAGCCGAATCCGATTATCATCGGGACGAAGCTGCGCCCCGAAAGGCCGATACGCCGCAGAAGCTTATCCATCACAAAGGCCACCCGCGCCATATATCCCGTGTCCTCAAGTATTGAGAGAAAGAAGAAGAGAACGACAATTAACGGAAGAAATGACAACACGCTGCCAACACCTGCGAACACTCCGTCGATAACAAGGCTGTGGACGACAGGGTTGATGTCATAGTTAGTTAACGCCGTATCCACGAGCGCGGTCAGGCTGTCAATTCCAAGCGAAAGCAGATCCGAGAGAAAACTGCCGATGACGCCGAAGGTCAGCCAGAAGATCAGCATCATCACACCGAAGAAAAGCGGCAGCGCGGCGTATTTATGTGTAAGAATCCTGTCTATCTTCACGCTGCGCGCGTGCTCACGGCTCTCCCTTGATTTGACGACCGTGGCGGCGCAGATTTTTTCAATAAAGGAGTAGCGCATATCAGCCAGCGCCGCACTCGCATCGAGTCCCCGCTCGTCCTCCATCTCTTTAACCGAGTGTGCGATCATATCCATCTCGTTATCCGACAGGCTGAGGCGGGTGATAAGTTCGTCGTCATCTCCCTCGATAAGACGCGTCGCCGCGAATCTCGGAGGAATACCAAGAAGGCTCGCGTGATCCTCAACCATATGTGATACAGAATGTATGCAGCGGTGCACCGGACCGGACGGGCAGAAATCCATAACCCTGGGAAGTACTTTCTTTCCTGCTGTCTCAATTGCGCATTTTACAAGCTCAGCGATTCCATCGTTTTTCGCAGCCGAAATCGGTATCACCGGCACGCCGATGAGCTCGGACAGCTTCTGCGTGTCGATTGTTCCCCCGTTCCCCCTCACCTCGTCCATCATGTTCAGGGCGATGACGGTGGGTATGCGCAGCGTCAAGAGCTGCAATGTGAGATAAAGGTTGCGTTCTATGTTCGTCGCGTCGACTATGTTAATGATTCCGTCTGGCTTTCCGTTTATTATGAAATCCCGGGTTACAATTTCCTCGGCCGAGTAAGGCCGGATTGAGTATATTCCGGGCAGGTCAACGACCGTGTTGCCTTTAGCCAGCTTTATTTCGCCGCTCTTCTGATCTACAGTGACGCCCGGAAAGTTTCCCACGTGCTGGTTCGACCCGGTGAGTGTGTTGAACAGAGTGGTTTTCCCGCTGTTCTGGTTGCCCGCAAGCGCAAATATCATTCTTAACACACCACCTTTCTTCCGGTATTTTTTTGTTTTATATTCAAACTGTCTTCGTCAAGGGTTATAAGTGCGGCGTCCTCGAGCCGCATTGTCAGTATGTATCCGCGAACCTGCAGCTCAATCGGGTCGCCGAGTGGAGCGGCTTTGCTCACCGATACCGGGGTGCCGGGTATGAGCCCCATGTCCAGCAGTCGGTTGCGCAGCGCCCCCCGTCCCCCGACGCATTTTATTATTCCGCTCTCCCCCGGATGAAGCATGTCAAGTGTCATTTGTTCTCCCTCCTCGTGCGTTAGTCTCGTCTAACCAATAATATGTTAGCACACACTAACTATTTTGTCAAGGGGATTGACAAATTTTCGCATTTGCACAAAATCCGGCCGCGGCAGTGCTTTTCATCGATTATTTTTCACATACCGGCTAATATCCGTGAGACTAATACATCCGCCGTTGACATATCAGCTGAGACGGATTATAATAAGTCGGGAAATATTTACCTGCACCAACAAGAAAGCAGTATTATAAACAAAGGAAATCGATATGAACCGTTTGTTATTTAATTCACGCGAGGAATTCAGAGGGTGGCTCGCGGCAAACGCTAGCTCGGATGAGGGCGTCTGGCTCCTGTTTTACAAAGATGGCCAGCCGTCGCTCAGCGCCAGTGACGCGCTTGAGGAAGCGCTTTCTTACGGCTGGATTGACGGACAGATACAGAATATTGATAAAAAATCATACGTCAAATACTTTAAGCAGCGCGGCCCCGACAGCAACTGGTCTGAAAAAAACCGCCGTCTTGCCGATAAGCTTGAATCGGACGGCCTTATGACCGACTTCGGCCGGGCAAAAATCGAAATTGCCAAGAAAAACGGCCGCTGGAACCCTCCAAAATCCGATCCGCTCACCCCGGAGCAGCTGAAGGAATTCGAGGAAATGCTGAAGCCGCATGATGTTGCATATGTAAATTTCGTAAAGATGCCGAACTCAGCCCGCCGGGCCTACACCGCTTCATATTATCTCGGCACTAAAACCGAATCCGGCCGGCAAAAGCGGTTTGACACGGTCGTGGAACGACTTGAGCTAAACCTCAACCCGGTTGAGAGCATGAAAAAGAAACTTGATAAACACTGCGAATAAAACTAAAGCACCCGGACTAAAATCCGGGTGCTCAGCTTGTATACATAAGGATTACAGTCTTCTTAAGTAGATTTATCCCCTGCGCAGAACCTTCAGGCTTGCTCCCTTCGGAATCTTCTCCACCGAACGTTCTTTAATCCGTCCGATCGTTATATCCGATGCACCGCGGACCGTGATCTCTGCCTCTCGGACGGTCAGTTTAGCGGCGTCGAGGTCTCCGCTGCCTGAAACAGATACCGTAAGCTTATCAATCTCGCCCTCTCCGCAGCTGACATCTCCGCTGCCTGATATGCGTATATCAATATCGCCCATGGGTTTCTTTACAGTAATATCGCCCGAGCCGTTGATTTTCAGCCTGGAGTTTTTCGCCGAACCGCATTCGACGTCGCCCGAACCGTTTATGGTAATAACCGCGTCGCCTGCGTTAGCCATATCGATGTCACCCGAGCCGTTGATCGACGCCTCAAGACGGTTAGTGCTCGCCGCTTTTATGTCTCCCGAGCCGTTGATGCCGAAGATCATCGATTCAAAGTCGGGCTCGCAATCAATATCCGACGAACCATTGATTTTGATATCAAGCGCGGTACCGCGGTCAAATCCGGTGAAGATATCGAGTTTGTTGTCCTTCTGGCCCCTGTTATTCCCCTGCGGGCTTTTTATTGTAACTGTCAGAATCTTACCGTTGCATTTAGCGTCAATCATTGAGATAAACAGCGCGCTGCCCGATGCCGTGACCTGCCCCGCCCTGCCGCCACGGTGAACGGTAACCGAGCACCCGAATGAAGAGGAAACCGAAAGGCTTTCAAATTTCCCGAGGTCGCGCTCAAACGATGTCGCGTTGCCCACGGCTTTATTCTGATGATATATCTCACACTCGTCAAACTCGACTATCCTTATGTCGCCCGTTCCCTTATTGATCACCTCGCGCCTCTCAAGATCGGCCGTGCTGCCGTCGGTAAAAGTCACAATTCCGCCGTCTTTGCGGTCGACGGTCTTATCCGAGTAGCAAGCTGTCTCGCCATGCGAGCATATATATGATAGCTCTTTGAATTTTCTCGGAAATGTCAGCTCCCCGCTTCTCTCTGTTCCGAACAACACTCCTATCGGTATGTCAAGTACTTTTGCTATTTTCGGGAAGAGCGTCACATCCGGCAGCCCGACGCCGTTCTCCCATTTTGAAACCGCCTGCGGTGTGATATTGAGAGATGCCGCCAGCTCATCCTGCGTCATGCTCTTCTTTTTTCTTTCCTCGGCAATAATGCGCCCGAAGTCGTTCAGACTGCTCATATTGTTTCCCCTTTCACGCTTCTCTTTTCTGACCATATTTTAACATAGCTCCGGCCTGATTTCAATAACCGCTGCGTTTATCCGGCATATAAATACTGTCTTTTTTACTTAATCAATAAAGAATCGGCACAACTGTCGGTTGAGTTGATGTAATAACCTCAGAGTTGATGTATACTTCAGTTGTCATACATCTTTCAGCAGTCATAAAAAATAACAACTTGAACTTCATGAAATTATGTGGTATAATCTGGTTAGTTTGGATATATGAATCCGGAGATACTAAAGAGGTATGGTATGAAAGTGCTTGTAAGCGCTTAAGAACGGGGATACAAGGTTATTGATGCAAGATATTAGATAATTGAGGTGAGAGTATGACAAAAAAAGAAATCAAAAAAATTATTTCAGATGCTATTGGAACCAAGGCATTATGCCGGGTTTACATGAATTTTGATCCATATTATTTTTATTACTATCCGCTGAAAATGAGCAACCGGTTGTTCCTTGCGGCTGAGGAGGACGATTTCATTCTTGACGGCTATACAATCCGCCGGTTTAGAGATGTAAAAAAAACTGAACTGAAAGATGATTTATGCGCCGAAATAAACAAGTATGAAGGCAATCTTGATTCTCTTGTCTGCCCAGATATCGACCTAACAGACTGGCGTACTGTATTCAAAAGCCTTGATAAACTCGGTAGGAATATTATAATAGAGGACGAGTCCGATCAGGACAATGGTAAATTTGTCATCGGTAGGATTGAAAATGTTTGTGAGCGTTCCTTATATTTCCGCAACTTCGATTCGGATGGCAAATGGGACGACGGCCCGTATGAAATTCAATATTCTGCAATAACCACAGTTAAAATTGCTACAAGATACGCCGATATTTTCTCAAAATACATTTCTCCCCTTCCGGAGAATTTCGGCAGAATATAATAAAACGCCGATAAAGATATCGATAATCCGTAGCAACATTTTTATCTTATAAATTAAATTTGAATGGCTTTTCCGGAATATTTCGGGAAAGCTTTTTCTTTATTCTGTCCGCCATGATTTGATATATCATATTTGTGATAAAATCATGTATATTAACATTTATATAAACTGCAATTTGTCCGCACATAAAACATAGCAAAAAAATGCAAGAAAGGAATTTGGATGTCAT
>JAEAME010000159.1_pt1 | contig 88200 bp, 79 predicted proteins | sample 8958731 | NCBI WGS metagenome assembly JAEAME01 (sample SAMN16933194, study PRJNA681113) | bioreactor sludge metagenome | isolation source: anerobic bioreactor sludge (Control) | place: India:Bengaluru | collected 2018-10-24
CTCTACTATGTATTTTTTGATTGCTTAACTATGTATTTTTAGTATACCATAAACAGTATGTTATGATAAGTTTAAGTAAAAAGTCCATATCTCCCGATGTTATACTATCTAACATCTTGCCATATAAATATGGACTTGTATTTGCCACTAATGAGCCAACAAATATTAAACATATAACTAAAATTATATATTTCTTCCCTGTGTATAAATAATTCTTAAAAAACCACTTTAATTTTTCTTTATCTGTTTTGTTTATATTTATTTTCATATACATTAAATAATTGTATAAATTAATTAATTATTTTACAATTTTCCTTTTCTTATTTTAAAAAACTTGTTCTATAGGGCATTCAAAAAACTAAATATATAATTATGATTGTATTATATTAACACAAAAACATACCACTATTAAGTAAAATAACCAAATATTTACACTCAAAACACTGTAAAACATATTTCCATAATCATATTTTTACTTATAATGCACATTAAAATTAAGTACAAAATTATCTAATTCTTCATTTATCATATCATCAACTTCTTTTATATTGTAATCAAAGTTATTAGTAAATAAATAAGCTCTCGTCATTATAAGTAATTGATTATATATATCAATATAAAAATCATAATTACTAAAATAAGTATCTGCTAAATGTTTCGACTTTTCTTTATCCTTAACCAATAATTTAAGTGCATCATTTACTGTATTTAATACAATTATACTTTTTTCATCATCCTCCCTAACTTGTGCTTTTAATAGACCATTATGCTCCCAATTTTTATTAACTTCCATATAATTTCTTGTTTTTTCTGTATCAATAACAGGAGAATAAATATTAAAAGTTGAAACTATAAGTTTGAAATAAGAATCACTTAGTATTTGATTAAACACATCATATATTTTATCATTTGTTACTTTTTTGTACATATATACACAAGGAGAATAGTACATAATAGTGTCATTTACAACAAAACTTGTATTTAATAATTTATCCTTAAGCTTAGAAACTTCAGAATAATTTGCTAATGCATATGTATTATATCCAATAGCATCTTCAAAACTCATAATTGTTAAGCCTGATATTTCATCATGTACATAATAGTTAAGCTCGTTATTTGTTTGACTTAAAAAATCAAAATTTTCAATATCTTTATAATATAATTTAAGTTCCTCACATATTTCTATAAATGTTTTTTTAATTGTAGCTTTAAAGTTTTCACTATTACTTAATATCGTACTCTTTTCATCAAGATATCTTATATTGTTTTTCATCATGTAATAATTTATAATATCTTCAACAATCTTCTTATTTAATTTAAACTTAGCACCCTTTTCCTTCATTTGTTGTATAATCTTTAAATAATCAAAATAGCTTAATACATTACTTTCCATATTTATATCATAATACTTAATCGCTTCATTATTTATAGCAAGTGCTTGATACCCAACTCCTACTGGTATGCAAAATCTATCCTTGTATGCGCTTATTAAATTATTGTAATTTGCTAGCTTAGTATAATCTGCATGTTGCATGGCTATGTCTTGTAAATTTCTTAAATCGTCAATAATAATCATGTTACCTTTCGCCATAGCTGTATTTCTCTTTAAGATATAATCCTTATGAGCTAAGGTATCTTCATTATATTTTACTACTTCATATGGTATATTATTGCTCTTGCAATAACTACTAAGTTTTACAACTATATTGTTTACAGCATTCGTATAAGCATAATTATTATTATAATCATACATCCATATTTGAATTGTAGTATTGTCATTTTTCATACTGCAAGATGTCAATATATACAAAGTTATTACTATTAAAATTATCCTCATTAATCTTTTTTTCATTTTGACCCCCATCATTAATAATTCTCAATTTCTATTTGTAATTTTGAAATTTTTATGCTCTCTATGATTATACAATATTTTTAAATTCAAATGTTAAAAAAGCCATGAATAGTTAAAAAAAGACATGAATAATTACTTGACAAATAATTTAAACATATAATTATAGACATAAAAAATACCTCCAGGTAGACAATCTAATTTTACTTAATTAGATTGTTTACTTTGGAAGTATCATATTATCACACATTTTTTATTTCCAGTTTTTAATTCCAAATTCTTCTGAAGCTATGAATTTTCCTTCACTCCATAGAGTTTCTAGGTCGTAGATATCTCTTTCATCTCTGTGGAACACATGTACATATATTTCGTCCATGTCTAGTAAAATCCATCTTCCCTTGTCCATACCTTCTTTGTGATATATTTCGTAACCTTTTTGTTTTGATTTTAATTCTATTTCATCAGCAATTGCCTGTGTTTGTCTATCACTATTACCGCTACAAATAATAAAGTAGTCACATACTGAGCTAATTCCTGTTATATTTATTACTGCAAAATTGTAACCCTTTTTATCATCACAAGCAGTAAGAATTGTTTTGATTTTATCGTTTAATTGATCTTTATTTATCATTAATTTTCTCCTTTTAATTTACAATTGTTTTATAAAGAATGCTTCCTCATGTCTTTTTACATCTTTTACTATATCATACACATATTTTTTAATATTGATTATGAAATTTTGTGCCTTTTCCTCTCCTGAGGTAATTTTATTTAGAGCTTGCTCCCATTCACCTGTCAAATCTGCCTTTTTTAGCTTTTCTGGTACTAGGCTTATGAGCTTTATTCCACTTTCTGTTGGAAGAAGATTTTTCTTATTTCTTTTTATATATCCAACAGATACAAGCTTTTCTATTATACCAGCTCTCGTTGCAGGAGTCCCAATGCCTATACTCTTCATCTCTTCTCTAAGTTCTTCATCTTCAATTTGTTTTCCAGCTGTTTCCATTGCTGTAAGTAGAGTTGCTTCGTTGTATGGCTTTGGAGCTGAGGTCTTTTTCTCTAAAAGCTTTAATTCTACAACCTTGAACACATCATTTTTCTTGATGGTTCCAGTTATTTCTCTTTCATTTTCCTCATCGCTATTCTCGGTGTCCTTATCTGTTATAGCTGATTTATCCTTGCTAATACTATTTTTAGTATCAGTCACATTAGTATTGACAGTCTTGCCAAGAAGTATATCTTCTGTTTCCTTCCATCCAGCAAAGGTCACTTTCTTTCCTCTTGCTTTGAATGTTTCGTCAGCGATAAGAAGCTCTAAGTCAGTTTGCTCATATTCTTGCTTTTTATCAAGTGCAACTATAAATCTTGTCATAACAAGCTTCAATATATTGCTTTCTCTCTCAGGTAGCTTTATTCTTTCAAAATTTCTAATATTATCTGTAACAATTATAGCATGGTGGTCTGTAATTTTTTTATCATCTATAACACGTTTATCAGTGTTAATTTTTTGAGATAAAACCTTGTCTACACAGCCAGCTGCTAATTTGTAGCCTTGCTTAATGTTTTGAAGCAAAGGTTCAAGCTTTGGCTTCATATCAGTACTTAGATATCTACTATCTGTTCTTGGATAGGTTGTAAGCTTGTACTTTTCATACAAATTTTGTGCAGCTTCCAATACCTGATCAGCTGTATAGCCATACTTTCTATTTCCATCTCTTTGTAGTTCGGTTAAATCATATAGCAAAGGTCTTTCTGTTGAGGCTTTTTTCTTTGTGAGCTTTGTTACAATAGCATCTTTGCCCTCACAGATTTTAATTATTTCCTCTGCTTTTTCCTTATTCTTTATCCTTGTCCCATCTTCATTATACCAAGTTGCTATAAAGCTTCCACAATCTGCTGTAATCTCATAAAATGGCTCTGGAACAAAATTGTCTATCTCTTGCTGTCTTTGTACTATCATTGCCAAGGTTGGAGTTTGCACTCTTCCTATGGTCATTTTTTGATTGTATTTAACAGTAAAAAGTCTTGTGGCATTGATTCCTACTAGCCAATCGGCTTCTGAACGAGATTTTGCAGATTGATACAAAAGAAAATAGTTTTTATTGTCCTTTAGGTTTGCAAATCCCTCTCTTATGGCTTCATCTGTCATACTGCTTATCCACAATCTTCTCACAGGTTTTTTACATTCAGCGTTAATATATACATATCCAAAAATTAATTGTCCCTCTCTCCCAGCATCGGTTGCGCAGATAAGCTCATCAACATTTTCACTGTTCATAAGCCTTTTAACTATCTCATACTGCTGCTTTGTAGCTTCATTTACAGTATATTTAAATTTATCAGGAAATATCGGAAGAGTGTCCATATTCCAAGATTTAAATTTTTGGTCATACTCCTCTGGCATAGCAAGCTGAATTAAGTGACCAACACACCATGTTACGATGTAGTCATTGCCAGTCATATAGCCATTTTCTCTTTTATTTATACCTAAAACATTAGCGATATCCTTTGCTACTGAAGGTTTTTCAGTTATAATTAATTTCATATTAAGCCTTTTTCCCCATTTTTTCTATCTCAATCTTATTACTTATAACACTTTTATCCATAGTAAAGCTAATACTTATATTTGATTTTTCCTCAATAAGTGCTATATCCTTTTTGAGCTCAGCATTTATTTTATCATATATTTGTTCATTACACTTTAAGCTAACAAAATTACAAGATGTATTAGAGCTAACTTTTTTTAATATATTTTCAATTTTAAACATAATTTGAAGTGTTGATGGCACTTTACCACTTCCATTGCAATGCTTACAGCTTTCATTCATAGAATCATAAAAGTTTTCTTGCACTCTTTTTCTTGTTATTTCCATCAAATTGAGTTTTGTCATTCCAAGCACCTTTGTTTTGGCCTTGTCATTTTTTAAAAGCTCCTTTGCTTTGGAAATCAAGATATCTGAATAATTATTTTGTCTAAAATCAATAAAGTCAATTATTATTATACCACTGATATTTCTAAGCCTTATCTGTCTTGTTATTTCAGCAAGTGCTTCTAAATTCATTGCAAGTGAGGTTTCATCTTGCTTTGTGCTTGTGCCTACAAATTTGCCGCTATTTACATCTATTACTGTCAAAGCCTCAGTACTATCTATTATTATACTTCCACCATTATTAAGCTCTATTTTCCTATTATTAAGCTCATCAACTTGCTTTTCAATATTGAAAATCTCAAACAAATTAGAATAAGAATCTATTAACTTAACATTGCTTTCTTCATAGTATTTTAATAAAAGTTTGTTTACTATGTCCTTAGTTTCTTTATTTTCAACATAAATTTCATCAAGGCTCGTATTTATACGCTCAATAAACAGCTTTTCAATTAGACTGTCATTTTTCTTCAAAAGTTTAGGTGCGTATGAATATCCAAATTCTAATTCAATCTTTTTATATTTATCAAGCAAGATTTCATACTCTTCTTGAAGGACTTTTTCGCTAGCTCCAACAGCAGAGGTTCTCATAACCATTCCATAATCATCATGGATAATATTTGAGCCAATTTCAAATAATTTCTTTTTTACTGAATCATTTTTAATTTTTTTTGATAATCCAATATTTTTATTTTTAGGAACTACTATAAGATGTTTTCCAACTATAGTAATATCTGTACTTACTGAATAATATTTTTCACCTATTGGTTCACGAACAATTTGAACCATCAGCTCTTCGCCCTTTTTAATGATGTCATTGATATTATACTTTTCTTTTTTATTTAGGTTTTTTTCAAATATAGTTTTAGCAGATAGTAGTTCATCTATATAAAGATAAGCATTTTTTTGAAGTCCGATATCAACAAAGGCTGCTTGCATTCCAGGCAAAATATCTACTACTTTAGCTTTATAAATATTTCCTAAACAGCTATTTTCATCAATTTTCTCATAAAAGAATTCTTCTAAGCTTCCATCTATTAAAAAAGCAGCTTTTTCGTATGAAAAGGAACTACTAATTATTAATTGTTTCATACCCTACTCCCAACTATAGTGATTACAAAATCGGTTTTAAATTTGCATCCAATGCCTCTACTTTCATAGCAGTAAAATAGTCAATAACAATACCATTTTCTTCTAATAGCTTAACAAAATCTGAAACCTTCATACTTCCCTCACCAGAAGTCCTAAATACTATTTCTAATTTAGCTTTTTGAGGTACATTAGATTCTTTGTTATCCTTATTAATCAACTTTGCACTTGCATAATGAATAAAATCTTTTGTATTAACCTCTTTATTTACAGGCTTATTTTTTGACTTATTCATCTTTTCTTTTGTATAAATTAATCCTTCTGTTGCCATTTTATTAAGTAAGCTATTCAAATAATCAATATCAATATTTACAGACTCAATATCTATTAAATATTCAGCATATTTAGATATAGACATTAGAGATTCTTTATCCTCATAATGCTTAGCTCCAATTATCTTAATTTTACTTGGTAAAACAGCATTTAAAGCATTAACAATATAGTCTGTATCAAGCTTTTCATTTAATTCTAGTTCAAAGTATTCTCCTATGCTTTCAACTCCAAGTGATAGAGGAAAACCAAAGGCTATTTTCATATGAGGATTAAAGCCTTCAGAATATTTTGCTGGAAGCTTTGCTCTATTTATTGCTCTTTGCATAAGTCTTAATATATCTAAATGCGATATGAATTTCAAATTACCTGTTTTAGTATATTTACACAATATCTTATACACGTTTACATACACCCCCTATGTTTCTTTTGTTAATTCCACAATTGCTGCATTTTTCTCTACAATTTGGGGTTGTATTGCCTTCTAAAGCCTGCTTATATTCATTAAGCAAGAAGCTCTTTTCAACACCTATATCAATAAAATCCCAAGGGAATACTTCTGTGATTTCTCTTTCTCTTGTAGCATAGAAGTCTGTGCTTATACCAAGCTCCTCAAAGCTTTCAACCCATGTGTTATGCTTGTAGCATTCGCTCCATCCATCAAACTTACAGCCTTTTTCCCAAGCCTTCATTAAAGCATCTGCTGTTTTTCTATCTCCTCTTGCAAATACAGCCTCTAAATAGCTTATACGAGGAGCATGGTAATTAAATACTACTTTTTTATCTTTTATTTCTCTGTCTAGCTTCTTAGCTTTATCATAGAACTCATCTATGCCATTTTGAGCAACCCATTGGAATGGTGTAAAAGGTTTAGGTACAAAGCAAGCAGCACTTAGAGTAACTTTAAGATTACCCTTGATTTTTTCTCTTTCTCTATCGAAGAATAAATCCTTTATCTTATACGCTAAATCCTTGATACCCATAACGTCTTCCATTGTTTCAGTTGGAAGTCCAATCATAAAATAAAGCTTAACTGTAGACCAGCCTAATTCAAAGGCTGTCTTAACAGGCTTTAATATTTGTTCCTCTGTAAGATTCTTGTTTATTACATCTCTTAATCTTTGAGTACCAGCCTCTGGTGCAAATGTAAGACCTGATTTTTTTACCTCTTGAAGCTTTTCTATTAAATCAAAGCCAACAGTATCAAGTCTTAAAGATGGCAAAGAAATTCCTATATTTCTATGCTCATATTTTTCAAGAAGCTGTGTTGCTAAATCTCCTATACATGAATAATCACTTGAGCTAAGTGAAGATAATGACATCTCCTCGTGTCCAGATGATTCAATAAGTTTGTCGGCTTGATCTAACAAGGTATCAACACTCTTTTCCCTATAAGGTCTGTACAGCATACCTGCTTGGCAAAATCTACAGCCTCTTAAGCATCCTCTAAGTATCTCTAATACTACTCTATCATGAACTGTATCAATATATGGAACAATCATTTTATCTGGAAAATAGCTTTTATCCATATCCTTAATAATTCTTCTTTTTACAATTTCTGGTGCTTTAGAATTTAGTACTACTCTTTCTTTTACAGTACCATCCTCGTTATAAACAACATCATAAAACTTAGGTACATAAACACCTTCAATTTGCACTGCTTTTTCTAAGAACTCATCTTTTTTACAGCCATCTTTTTTACACTGAGCATATAAATTGCTAAGTTCAAGTATAAGCTCTTCAGATTCACCTATTGCAAATAAGTCTATAACATTATATAAAGGCTCTGGATTAAATGCACAAGGTCCACCAGCTATTATGAGAGGCATACTATCATCTCTATCTTTTGAACGCACAGGAATATTAGCAAGATCTAGCATATTCAATATATTTGTATAGCTCATCTCATATTGAAGAGTGAAACCGATAATATCAAAATCCTTTAATTCATCCTTGCTTTCAAGAGCATATAAAGGGATATTATTTTCTCTTAATACTTCTTCCATATCTAGCCATGGCGCAAATACTCTTTCACACCAAATATTTTTCTGAGTATTTAATAGATTATATAATATATGCATACCAAGATGTGACATGCCTACCTCATAGGTATCTGGAAAGGCAAAGGCAAATCTTAAGTCTATATCCTCTTTATTTTTGATAATTTCATTTAATTCAGTTCCAACATATCTGGCTGGTTTTTCAACCTTTAATAAAAGTTTATCTAGTTTTTTTGTATCTATCATTTTATAAATTAGTTCTCCATCTTCCTTATTTGATTAATTCTTTAATCATTTTAATTTCTTCCTTATGTTCATCATCCTCTAAAGGAGTTTCTAAAAAGAACGGCAATCCCTTTAGTTTTGGATGAGTTATAAATCTAATTAGAGCTTCTAAGCCTATTTCACCCTTGCCTATTTCAGCATGTCTATCTTTGTTTTGACCAAATGGCATCATGCTATCATTTAGATGAATAGCCTTTAATCTATCAAGTCCTATAATTTTATCAAACTCATCAATAACCGAGTCCAAGTTATTTACTATATCATAGCCAGCACTAAAAACATGGCATGTATCCATGCAAACACCTATTTTTTCACTATGTTTAACACCATCAATTATGCTTTTTAGCTCTTCAAACTTACTTCCAACCTCTGAGCCCTTGCCAGACATAGTTTCAAGCAATATAGTAGAAGTTATTTCTTCTGTAACTATCTCATTTAATATCTCAACAATATATTCTATTCCTTTTTCAATACCAAGCCCTACATGACTTCCTGGATGAAAATTGTATAAATGTACTGGTAAAAGCTCTAATCTTTCTAAATCCTGTCTCATAGCCATACGAGCAAAATCTCTTGTTTCATCAGTTGCTGAACATAGATTATATGTGTAAGGTGCATGACACAATATAGGCGCAAAGTTATTTGATTTAATAAATTCCTTAAATTTTTTTACATCATCTAAATCCAATTCTTTAACTGCTCCACCTCTAGGGTTTCTAGGAAAATATTGAAATGTATTGCTATCTATGCTAAGAGCTGTTTGAGCCGTTTTATAAAAACCTTTTGTTATCGATAAATGTGCTCCAATATTAATCATCTTGTTTTATCTCCTTAAAATCTATCCCAATAAGTTTACCACAAAACGATTAAATTATCTACAAAAATATAAATCACTATAAAATATAAAATTTATAGTGATAATTATTGAATAGTTTTCTAAAACTAATTAAACTCATTATTTTGTAGTGTTTTTAAAAATTCATAGCTATCTAAAGATTGTTTATCTATATAGACATTTTTAGTTTTTAGATATCCAAAAGTACTTTCAAAAGATCTCATAATAGCTTTATCTATATTTATGTATGCTAATTCTCTTATTTCATCTACTCCATCGTATGACCTATTTACTTCAATTTTATCTGCTAAATATATTATTTTTTCAAGCATTGTCATATTTTCTTTACCTGTAGTATGATACAAAATAGCATCAATTATTTCACTATCTTCAATTTCATATTTATCCTTAGCTATCTTAGCTCCTAAGCTAGCATGTTCTAAATTTCCAATCTTTTTATTAAATAACTTTCCACAGTCATGCAAAAGGCCAGCAACACGAGCTTTCTCAAGGTCTATTTTATAATGTTCAGCTAAGTCAATAGAAGTATTCATTACATTTACACAGTGTACATACAATTTATCACCAATAGATTCTTTTAGATCTTTTTTTATATATTCTAAATTTTTCATTTTTAACATTTCCATTCTTTGCTTTCAAATTTAATGTTCTTTTTATATATTAATAGTAATTTTCATTAATTGATTTTAAATAATTAATAAACTATAGTTAATTAAAGATATAGCTTGTTTTCTTTTATATATTTATTAACCTTTTCAGGAACTAGATCTTCTATAGACTTATTATCCTTAACTTTCTTTCTAATCTCTGTTGATGATATATCAAGCATTGATCCTTCTACTATTATGATTTCTCCACCAAACTTATTTATAATCTCTTGTATTCTTATCTCTATATCATCAGAATAATTAGGTCTTTTTACACAAACAAACTTACACAAGGACATAAGCTTATGAGGATTCTTCCATTTAGGTATATCTAGAATAGAATCAGCACCAGTTATAAAATAAAAATCAATATCAGGATAAAGTAATTTCAATTTTCCCACAGTATCAACAGTAAAACTAGTACCTTGATTTAAAATTTCAATATCAAAAACCTCAAATTTATCATTGCCAACAGTAGCTAATTTAGTCATTTCAAATCTTTGATAAGCTTCTATATCTTCAAGCTTTTTATGTGGTGGAACACCAGTAGGGATAAATACAATCTTATCCAAAAAAAGCGTGCTCATAACGTCCTCAGCCATACGAATGTGAGCATTGTGAATAGGATTAAAGCTTCCACCCATAATACCATATTTTAATTTTGACATATTTATGCCCATGCACCGATTTCACAACAACCCAAGTCTCTCTTAAAAAGAGTGACTTAACATATAGCATGGGCATCGGTACTTATCCTCTCTTTGTTCATACTTTCTTTCAACCTTACATCCTGTAGAAAAAGTTTATAATTTAAATAAATATTAAACAATTTATATTTGTTAGCTAAATTTTCAACGAGATATACAATTAGATAATAAAAAATAAATGTTATAATTTCAAGCCTTATATCATGTAAATTATCAACTTAATTTTACTTTATATAGTTTTCAACGAGATAATAAATTATATCACATTGAAATATTATTTAAAAGAAATAATTCCTTTATAATATAACAAAAAGATTCACCGCAAGATGAATCTTTTACATTGATTCATCCTAGAGTGAATCTTTTTATATCATTTTTATAATTCTTAATTATTAAACACTTTGTTTAAGCCTAGTATTAATAAGTAAATTATTATTATTACAGTAAAAATTCCTATCATTCCAAATCCCATGATTGGAAGTGAGCTTAAAAAAGCTTCAAAATTTATATTCATATTCTATACCTCTCTTACATTCCTAACATTCCGGAAACAATGTTAATTATTAATCCACCTGCGATTACTGATGCAATTTGTCCTGATACGTTAGCTCCTATTGCGTGCATTAGTAAGAAGTTTTGATTATCTTCTTTTAAGCCCATCTTATGAACAACCCTTGCTGACATTGGGAATGCTGATATACCTGCAGCACCAATCATTGGATTGATTTTTTCTTTGAAGAATAAGTTTAAAAACTTTGCAAACATTACTCCACCAACTGTATCAAATATAAATGCAATCAAGCCTAATCCAAGTATCATAAGTGTCTGTGGCGTTAAGAATAAATCAGCTCTCATTTTTGCAGCTACCGATATTCCTAAAAATAAAGTTATCAGATTTGCTAACTCCTTTTGTGCTGTTGCAGAAAGATTATTTAAAACACCACACTCACGAATTAAATTACCAAACATTAAAAATGCAATAAGTGCAACAGATTTAGGTGAAAAGACACCTGCAATTATAGTAACAGCAATTGGGAATATAATTCTTGCTTTTTTCGACACATTTTGTGGCTTATAAGGCATTTTTATCATTCTTTCCTTCTTAGTTGTTACAAGTCGTATAAATGGCGGTTGTATAATTGGAACCAGCGCCATATATGAATATGCAGCTACAATTATAGGACCAACATAATTACTTTTAAAAAAGTTCGCTACATATATAGATGTAGGACCATCAGCAGCACCTATTACTGCTATTGATGCTGCATCCTTTAAGTCAAAACCTATTAAAGATGCCATGCTTAGAGTAAAAAATATTCCAAATTGTGCTGCTGCCCCAAATAGTAGCATTTTCGGATTAGATAAAAGTGGACCAAAATCAATCATCGCACCTATACCCACAAATAATAACAATGGGAACAATTCATTAGATATCCCCATAGCAAATAGTTCATCAATTACACCAATTTCTTCAACCCCACCAATTATTTGAGTTATTGCTCCAGATAGAGGTAAGTTAACCAATATCGCTCCAAAACCCATAGGTAATAAAAGAGTTGGCTCCATATCTTTAGCAATTGCTAGATATATTAATAGAGCTCCTATTATCCACATTGCAACCTGTTGGATGTTTAAATTACTAAAATTTCCAAATAAAGCTTCTGTCATTTGCTTCTTCAACCTTTCTTTTGTTATGTAGAACCTAGAATTTCTTTTGCGAATAATGTTTTACATTAGCACTTACATGATCAATAGCTTTTGCAACTTCCATTACTATATTTACACTATTTTGATTATCAAGCATATTGTACTCACTAAATATCTCACCAATCTTACCGGTGACATAGCATGGCTTGATATTGTTTAATGCTTTTGCTTTCATATCATTTAAGCACTCATCACATTTACATATATTCGCATATTCTGAATTATTTAGAAGAAGATTTTCTAAGGTTCTTTCTACTAATACCTCAGCATAGTTTTTAATCATTTTAACCCCCGCTTAAAAAGAAATTTTATGCTACATAATAATGTTAATTAAAATTATAGTATAATTTTAAATGTTCGCTACCATTCTATAACAAAATGAAATTAATTACAATACCAAAAAATTCATTTTTCTACATTTTTCATCAATGTTTCTATGAAAATTATTGTTATATTCTAATAAATCCCTATAGTTCTGTACTCTTTCATGTCTTTCATCATCTAATAATATTTTGCTTACAGCTCCTGCTCCACAACCTAAAATTGTCTGATCCTCTTCAATAATAACAATATTATATATGCTTTCTTTAGAATCTAAAGCATAACCTATATTTTCTAGATTTCCTTTTATGTTCTTTTGTCTATACATATAATACGGAAAATATTTGTTTTCAAAGCATATTGTTTTTGTTATATCATACATTTTTTTAATAGTTTCTGTATCTTTTGATAAATCCTTAGTATTATTCAACAAAAATGAACCTTTTTTATATGATAAAGCATGTATTGTGATGTTATCAGGTTTTAGTTCAACTACTTTTTTTATTGAGTTTAAAACATCTTCAGGTTCCTCACCAGGTAAACCTATTATTAAATCCATATTAATGGAATTAAATCCTATTTTCCTTGCTAAATTATAAGAGTTTTCAATATCCTGCACTGTATGTGCACGAGACATATTTAATAATGTATTGTTGCTCATTGTTTGAGGATTTATGCTTATTCTATTAACATTATTCCTTTTTAGACAATTTAACTTTTCTTCATCTATAGTGTCTGGCCTACCTGCTTCAAAACTTATCTCAGCTATGTCTTCTAAGTTATAATATTTCTTAATAGTACTAAAAATATCATCTATATTTTTTATACTAAGCACAGATGGAGTTCCTCCACCAAAATATATTGAGTTTAACTCTAAGTTGTTGCCTATGGCTAGCTCTATGGTTTTTTCTATTTCACTAATCAAATTATGAACATATTCATCTAACATATTTTGATCGTATTTTGAAAATGATACAAATGAGCAGTATTTACATTTTGATGGGCAAAACGGAATATGAATATACAAATTATATTTATTTTTTTGAAATAAATACTTTTCCTGTCTATCAAATATTTCATTTAAAAGTTTAATTTTTTCATCAGAAAGCTCATAGGTATTCTTTAAAATTAAACTAGTTTTCTCTTTTGAAATATTATTTTTCATAGCTGATATTAAAATTTTATTTGGGCGTACTCCTGTCAAAAAACCATAGTCAGATTTCTCATTAAAATACTCAGATAATATATCATATAAAGCTTTTTTTACTAAAGTTTTCTTAATTTTTTTAATATCTTTTTTTTCTATTATAATTTCATTTTCATCAATTGTTTTTGAAATAAATTCTAATTTATTAAGATAAAGAACAGTTTTACATGAAAAACCTTTAGTTGTATTTATTAACTCAGATGAAATAACAAAATTAGATTTATTTATATCAATCTCATCATCATAATATACTTTAATATCAGTGTTTAAATCAAATATCCTATACACATTTTTGATTTCAAACTCATAATCATGCCCAATTAAATAAAAGCTAACATTGGCACTATCATTATTTAAAGTAGCTTTTAACATATGGATTCGCCTTCTTTTCAGCAGCTATGCTTGTTTCTGAACCATGACCAGGATATATACTGACTTCGTCATGATATATAAGTAGTTTGTTAACTATTGAGTTGATGATTTCTTCCATTGAACCACCTTCTAAATCAGTTCTACCTATAGAATATTTAAATATTGTATCACCGGATATAATTACATCCTCAATTTTAAAACATACTCCACCTTTAGTATGGCCTGGAGTATGAATAACTTTAATTTTTATTTCTCCAAGTTCAATAATTTGACCATCATGTAATAATTTATCATAGTTTAAAGAAATCCTCTTTCTAAATAGCTCATAGGATAAATTAAGCTCAGGTTTTTTAATCATTTCAGAATCTAATTCATGAACATATATAGGTATATTATATCTATTTTTTAATTCTTCAACTGCTCCTATATGATCAGCATGACCATGTGTGAGTAAAATCATCTTAGGGTTAAGACCCCATTCTATGATTTTTTCTTCTATATATTGAAAACTTCCGCCTGGATCAATTATTGCACAATCACGAGTTTTTTCACAGCCAAGGATATAGCAATTCATTAAAAACGAAGTAACTTCTAATCTTTCTAGAATCATATTATGTCCTTTCTTTATAAAAGAGTGAACTACGTTCACTCTATGGAAGAATCGTTCCGATTCTTCATTAATTTGTTTATATTAACTTAATATTTTGTTTTTATTTTGTAGTTCTATAGATATCAAGTACTCCCTCAATTTTACTTAGTTTTTTTATTAATTCATGCAACTGCTTACTTTCATTTATTTCAAAATTAATATCTATTACAGCTACCTTATCTTTATTTATTTTTAAATTAAGAGATATTGCATTAAGCCTAGCATCATTATATAAAGCTGTTATGTCCTGTAGCAGCTTTGGCCTATCAATAGCTTTAATCTGTATTTCACTTAAAAATGTACCTTTTTTATCTGTGTCCCACTCAACATTTATAAATCTTTCATCATCTGTATCGTTAAGGACATGAATATTTGAGCAGTCTGCCCTGTGTATAGAAACGCCTCGTCCTCTTGTAACAAAGCCTACTATTGCGTCTCCTGGAACTGGATTACAGCATCTAGATAATCTGATTTTTACATTATCAATACCCTTTACAACTACTCCTGATGCATGCTTTTCACTTCTTAGCTTAGTGACCTTTTCTACCATAGGATCATTTTTTATGAGCTTTTCTAGCTCAACATTATCCTTATTTTTTTCAAGATAAATTTGTTTTAATCTTGAAAAAACTTGATTTTCAGTTATTGATCCCATTGAAATTGCAGCATACAAATTATCATCACTATATAGATTATACTTATCTGCACATATCTTTATCCATTCATCCTTTAATATATCATTGATTGCAAAGCCTTGCTTTTTAACTTCTCTTTCAAGCAACTCCCTACCCTTTTCAACATTAAATTCCTTATCCTTTTCCTTTAAAAACTTTTTAATCTTGCTCTTTGCTTGACCACTTGCAACTATCTTGAGCCAATCGCGACTTGGACCATTGCTATTAGCAGATGTCAATATCTCAACCTTATCGCTCATTTTAAGCTTGTAATCAAGAGGGACTATCCTACCATTTACCTTTGCACCTACACACTTGTTGCCTACAGCACTATGTACTCTAAACGCAAAATCTATAGGTGTAGATCCAATTGGAAGATTTATAACCTCTCCCTTTGGAGTAAAGACAAATACCTCATCGGAATAAAGGTCAACTTTTAAATTTTCCATAAATTCTTCAGGATCATCAGTCTCTTGCTGCCATTCGATCATCTGTCTTAACCAGTTTAACTTATTATCAAAGTTTTCTTCTGTTGTAATGCCTTCTTTATATTTCCAGTGAGCAGCAATACCATATTCTGCTGTTCTGTGCATTTCCACAGTTCTAATTTGAATTTCAAAAGGCTCCCCATCCGGACCAATTACTGTTGTATGTAGAGATTGATACATATTCGGCTTTGGCATAGCAATATAATCCTTAAATCTTCCAGGAAGTGGTTTCCACATCGTATGAACTGTGCCTAATGCACCATAACAGTCTTTTATAGATTGCACAATAATTCTTGTAGCAGTTAAATCATATATTTGTTCAAAAGGTTTATTTTTATAATACATTTTCTTATAAATACTATATAAACTTTTTGGTCTACCAGTTACTTCAGCATTTTCAATGTTTGCTTCATCAAGCTTTTCCTTGATAGTATTTACTATGCTTTTTATAAATTCTCTTCGTTCCTCAACCTTTTGACTTACCTTTTTAACTAAATCATCATAGCCTTCTCTATCTATATACTTTAAGGATGTATCCTCTAGCTCCCATTTAATTGATGCCATACCGAGTCTATTTGCTATCGGTGCATATATTTCTAATGTTTCTAACGCCTTTTGCTTCTGCTTATCCTCTCTCATAAATTCAAGAGTCCTAAGATTATGCAATCTATCAGCAAGCTTAATAATGACTATTCTTATATCCTTAGACATTGCGATAATCATCTTTCTCAAGCTTTCCGCTTGACGCTCTTCTTTAGTTCTATATTTAACCTTACTAAGCTTAGTCACACCATCAACCATGTCGGCTATTTCTTCACCAAATTCATTTTTAATATCATCATAGGTTTTACCTGTATCTTCAACAACATCATGCAAAAAACCTGCTGCAATAGTTTGTACATCCATATGTAAATCGCAAAGAATTAAAGCAACATTATATGGATGAATAAAATATCTTTCACCCGATAATCTTGTTGGTGCTGTAGAATGTGCCATCTCTGCATAATTATATGCTTTGATAACAACACTAATATCAGCCGAAGGATTATATGATTCAATTTTGTTAATAATATTCTCTATCATAAATAAACCTCTGCATCCCCAAATAATCTAGATAAAGCTTGGTTATTGAACCAAGCTTTCAAAAGTCATATTAAAAGCATTACTAAAAATTATACTTTATAAGCGATTCAACCTTATATCCCTTGAGTTTATCTCTGCCATTTAATCCTTCAAGCTCTATTAAGAAACCTAAGCCCACTACATTACCGCCAAGCTCTTCAACAAGCTTAGCTGTAGCGCTCATAGTACCACCTGTTGCTAATAAATCATCAACTATTAGTATATTTTGTCCTTTTTTAATACCATCCTTATGAATTTCCAAGCAATCAGATCCATATTCTAAATCATAAGTAAATCTCAAAGTTTCGGCTGGCAACTTACCTGGTTTTCTTACAGGTACAAACCCAGCACCTAAAATGTAGGCTATAGGTGTAGCAAAAATGAATCCTCTTGATTCAGGACCTACAACAATATCAATATTTAAGTCCTTAAATTTCTCAGCTAGTTCATCAATACAGGCTTTAAAGCCATCTTTATCCTTTAACAAGGTAGTTATATCTTTAAAGCTAATTCCTTCAGTTGGAAAACCATCTATTACTCTAATCTTATCTATTAAGTTCATTTGTCATACGTTATGCATATTATCTACAAGCTATATCATAGAATCTTCATGCATATCCTTTCATTATTTGTAATTTGACTAAATATTGTATTTCTATGTTATTTTTTAATATATAGTATATCATTTTTCATAATATACTCCAACTTATTTTCGCTATTTAAAATTCTAACAATGTCTGTTGCTGATATATCAGCATTATATATTTTACTAATATTATCTGCAAAATCAAAAATATCTGTCTTTATGATTTTTGATTTGCTTTTATTAATTACTGAAAAAATTATTTTTGATTTATTAGGATCAATATCTTGTTTTTCAAAAATATAATGCTCAACATTCTGTAAAACAAGTTGCAAATCAACATTTCCTCTAAATTCATTTTCAGAAATATTGACTACTAAGGTTTCTGGCTTTAATAGCAATTTCTCTAATAGTCTAATTTTATCAAACCCTATTACCTTTATTGAGCTATCACTATCCTTTAATAAAAAGCTTATATGCTTTTTATCTTTTCCAACTCTTTTTAGATCAAGAATATTAAAATCAGTAATTGCAAAGCAAGGCTTTGGATTTCCATGACCAAACGGTTCAAATTTACATATTTCATTATATAAATTCTCATTAATATCCTTAATTTTTATATAAGAATCAATATCCACAATCTTTTCAATTTCTTTTTTATCTAAAATCCTATCAGCAAACTTATTAAGCTCGGTGCTTAGCTCATTAATTGATGCTTTTTTTAAGGTGAAGCCTGCTGCTAGCTTATGCCCTCCATACTTTATCAATAAATGACTAACAGAATTTAAAGCTTCAAACATATTTAAATACTCAAGACTCCTTGCAGAAGCCTTTGCTAAATCACCATCAATTGAAATCACTATAGAAGGTTTATCATATTTTTCAGTTATTCTTGATGATACAATGCCCAAAACTCCTTCATGCCAATTATCACCGCTAACAACAATTAAATTCTTTTTATATAAGAAATCTCTTTCTATTTTTTCTATTGCTTCATTAAATATTTCTTGTTCTATTTGCTTTCTTAGTGTATTAAAACTATCTAACTCATCAGCTAATCTTACTGCATCCTCTTCATTGTCAGCGAGCAAAAGCTCTACAGCCTTTCTTGCACTATCCATCCTTCCAGCAGCATTGATTCTTGGTGCTATTATATACCCAATATGAAAAGCTTCTATTTCTCTATCAGAAATACCAGCCCTTTCAATAAGCTTATTAAGGCCTATAAGTTTTGAATTATTAATATTTTTAAGACCATTAAAGGTAATGATTCTATTGTCCTCAATTAAGTCAACTATATCTGCTATTGTCCCAAGACAGGCAAGCTCTAATAAAACATCTTCAATACCTTCAATTTTTAAGTATCTATTAAGATGAAGCAAAAACTTATAGCAAAGCCCTGAAGCACATAAGTTTTTATTCCTAGATGGACAATCAGCTTGCTTAGGATTAATAACAGCATATGCTCGCGGTATTATTTCTCCGCATTGATGATGATCAATTAATATTGTGTCAATACCAGACTCATTTATTCTATCAATAGCGTTTACCTCTGATATCCCACAATCAACTGTTATAAGCAAGTTAATTTTTCTTTCAACAATACTGTTGAGAAAATCCTCACTTATACCGTAACCCTCATTTTCTCTCTCAGGAACATAATAATCCACATTTGCCTTAACCTTATTTAAATATAAAATAAATTGGCTAATAGATGTTGCTCCATCAACATCATAATCACCATATATCAATATTTTTTCTTTATTTTCTAAGGCTTTAAGGATTCTTTCACAAGCCTTATTTATATCTTTAAAATTGTCAGTGTTTTCTAAATATTTTAATTCAGGATCTAAAAAATTGTTAATATCTTCAACTGTGCTCAAGCCTCTATTTAGCAATATTTTAGCGGATACTTCGGTGATATTAAAGGTGTTACTGATAAGCTTAATTTTTTCTTCACTAAAATTATTAACTTTCAGCTTGACTTTTTTCATCTTCTTCTAAATATGCATTGTTATTTTGAGCTTCAGTTATTGCAATAATATTATTACTATTTTTCATTTCGTCGATTTTTTTATCATAATCTTCTCTAATTTTAGACAGTTCTAGCTTTAAAGAATTCTTTTCATCGCTAATTATTTGAAGATCGCTCTCATAACTAGCCAATGATTTATGCATGTCCGATACTTCTGTTTCAAATTGTTTAACCTTATTTTTAAGTTCCTTTGTAACTGCAAAGCTTTTAATTTGTTTAATACTACTAAGTATAACTGCAACTATAGCTCCAATAAACACAGATACTAAAATAATTATTGCTTGTGATACTTCATATCTCCCAAAAAATAAATCAATTGTAACTTGATCTCCGTTCTGAATTGCAAAAATAGAAATCAATAATGAAATAATTAGTGCTAAAATAAATCCAAATTGCATATTCTTCTCCTCTCTAATATTTATTAAATTTGATTTTTACTAATAATTGTCAATAATTAGTAATATTCTTTCTACGATATTATACTATAAAAGAAACATAGATTTCAATATTAATATTTCATAAATGCTTAATATTTTTAATATTTTTACGATTTTTCTATATATATCCTTATATCAAATAAATAATATACTAAATAAATACAGTATGTTTCAGTAATTAAATAGAATAATCAAAAAAAGAATAGATTTTAAGGCATTTTACCTAAAATCTATTCTAAATATTATCTTTGTAAATATAAATACTAAATCATCTTTGATTTAATAAATATTGAGCATTCTACTCTTTTTTTCTCTAACTCACAGCCTACTGAATATGGTTCTTTAATATTGTTATTAAAATTAAAAGCATTTGCATGGCATCCACCACTGCAATAGTATTTTGCCCAACATTCCTTACACTTTTCCTTAGTATTAACTGAAACAGATTTAAAATTATCTACTATATCTGTTCTTACAACGCCTTCATCAACATTTCCTATTATAAATCTTTCATCACCTACAAATTGATGACAAGGATAGAAATGTCCCTCTGGTGTAACAGCTAAATACTCTACACCGGCTCCGCAACCTATTGATCGCTTGTATAGACATGGTCCATTATCAATATCAATGTTAAAATGAAAGAAATCAAAAGGCTTGCCTTCATTAGCATTACCATTATCATCTTTTTTTCTATTAGCTTCAATATAATATCTTGCTAATTTTTCGTATTCATCCTTTAATGTATCAACATGCTCATCAGTCAAAGCATATGATTCTTTGGGACTTGCTACAACAGGCTCAACAGAAATGCTTTCAAAGCCAATATTATGAAGATGCTTTACATCCTCTGAAAAATCAAGATTATTAGAAGTAAAGGTTCCTCTTACAAAGTAGCTCTTTCCTTTTCTCTTGCTTACTAATCTTTTGAAGTTTTCAAGTATAACATCATAACTTCCCTTATCATTTACAGTTTTACGCATCCTATCGTTTACTTCTTTTCTTCCATCAATACTTAATACTACATTATCCATATTTTCATTGATAAAATCAATTTTATCATCATCTAAGAGAACGCCATTTGTAGTAATAGTAAATCTAAAATGCTTATTATAATATTTTTCTAGGCTTCTACCATATGCTACTAGCTCTTTTACAACATCAAAATTCATTAGTGGCTCTCCACCAAAGAAGTCTACCTCTAGATTAATTCTACTTCCAGAATTTTTAACAAGATAGTCGAATGCTTTTTTACCTACCTCAAGGCTCATCATATTTTTAGCACCCTTGAAGTTTCCCTGTGAAGCAAAGCAGTATTCACATTTTAAATTACAATCATGTGCAATGTTTAAACACATTGCTTTCACTGCTGTTTTCATGTTTTTAGTAAGTTCTATACTATCTGTAAAAAGCATTTTATTATCAATTAGCTCATTCAGCTCTGTTATAGCTTCTTCAACACTTTCTTTACCAAATTCTACATACAACTTATCTATAGACTTGTTAAAAGATATTTTACCATTTAAATTCTTATAGCCATCATTTTCTAATAATTTATATGTAAGTTCATCAATAATGTGTATACTACCGCTATTAGTATCTACACATGAGTATACATCATCAATTTTAAATATATGTACCATATTATGCCCATGCACCGATTTCACAAAATACTATAAAATATATAGCATGGGCATCGGTAATTATCCTCTCTTTATTCATACTTTCTTTCAACCTCTTCTCCTTCATTATTCATTCCTACAATTAATTTATATATAAAAGCAATTTATGTTTAAAATAATATCAAATAAAAAAGTGAACTTCGTTCACTCTATGGAAGAATTTTTCAATTTCTTCATTAATTCAATAGGAAAACAGAATTTTCCTATTGAATAAAAGTAGTAGTGATAACCACTACAAATTAAATTTGCAAACAAGCAAATTGTATGTTTACTTATAAAACAAGTAAAAAATTTACTTGTTCTCGCACTTTTGATTACCTACAGTACAAGATGTTTTACATGCTGACTGACATGATGTTTGACACTCACCACAGCCTTTTTTACTAATGTTATCTGTTAGTTTAGTAGTATTTAGTGTTTTAATATGTTTCATAGCAACCTCCTATGTAGTTCAAGTTTTTTAACAGTTAAATTATATCATATATTTTCATAAAAATCAAAGAATATTTTAAAAAATCGATGATTCTTTCATAGAGCGAAACAAATTTCAACATAGAGTAAAATTATTTTACTCTTTTTATTTACCTGCATTTACACCTAATATTCCTGCAACAATTGAAATTGGAATATAAATTAAATTTTTTATTATATTTATTTCTAGATTATTAGATAATGCTTGAAATATTGTATATTTAAATATACACAAAACCAAAAAATATACAGCCCATATTTCAAGCCCCCTCAAAATACCCCTTTCCTTAACCTTCATTGCATACAGGAAAGATACTATAAATAAGCATATTGGTGCAACGAACTTATAAGAATAAGTTAAAACAGCGTTATAGCTCATATTATATGATAAAATTGAAAGTATTAAAAATAACAATAGAATTATAACAACTAAGAATATTGAATACCTCAATAAATAACCAATTTTCATATCAAATTGTCCCCCTTATTTCGATAGTAAAGTTATATTCTATACTATCTTTACTTGATAATCATAAATCCCTTAATAATATATATTATCAAATAATTAATTTATTATAAAAATTTTCCTATTTCATCCTTAGTTGCTCTCATTCTTAAAACTGATTTTCTCATTAAATCAATAGGTATTATAAGAAAAGCAAATAAAAATGCTATTCTAAACTCTGAAAAATTTAACCCATAAGCTCTAAAAACTGAGCCACCATTGTATATTAAAATAGTTTGAATTATAACTACCATGCTCATAATTAAAACAAATGCTTTGTTTTTTGTAATATGTGAAAACAAATTTAATCTTTGAGTTCTTGAATTTAAACTATTAAATATAGCAGAAAACATGAAAAATGCAAAGAATCCGGTGAGCAAGTACCTGTCATCAGCAGCTCCTCTATATAAATTTTTAATAAAACTACACTTTATAAATGCTATGCTCATTAGGGTTGTATAAAGCCCTGTAAAAAATATTTGACTCGCCATATATTTATTGATAATTTTTTCATCTCTTTTTTTAGGCTTTTCTTCCATATATTCCGGCAATGCAGCTTCACCTGCAAACGCAAGACCTGCTAAGGTATCCATGACCATATTAATCCATAGCATTTGAACAACGGTAATTGGAGCATCAATTCCTATAAATTGCCCGATAACAGATATACCTACAGCACAAACATTAATAGATAATTGAAATATAATAAATTTTCTTATGCTCTTAAATATAGTTCTTCCATAAAGTATTGCTTTAGTTATTGACAAGAAATTATCGTCTATTATGATAATATCACTTGCTTCCTTTGCAATCTCAGTACCACTACCCATTGCAAAGCCAACATCTGCCTTTTTAAGTGCAGGAGCATCATTCACTCCATCACCAGTCATACCTACAACTAATTCTAGCTCCTGTGATAACTTAACCAATCTACTTTTATCACTAGGCAGAGCTCGAGCAACAACCCTTAGTGTTGGTAAAAGTTTTTTTACCCATTCATCACTCATTTGATTTAACTCTTCTGAAGTAACTACACTATTATTATCATTATCATCCATAAGTCCAAGCTCAGTGGCAACAGCTTGTGCTGTATCCTTAGCATCACCAGTTATCATTATAACTTGTACACCTGCTTTTTTAGCCATATTTATACTATCTCTTACATTTTCTCTGATTTCATCCTTAATAGCTACTACTCCTACTAGAGTCAAATTAGAAAATTTCTGCCCTTCTTTTATATAAGTATCAGAAGTGGCTAAAACTAGAACTCTTATTCCTTTTGAAGACAGCTCTTTTATCCGTTTATTTATTACAAAAATATTTTTAAATTCTTTTTTGTTTCCTTTTTCATCATAGTATTTAGTGCAATATGGTAAAATCTTTTCTGGAGCACCTTTAATAAGTGCCAAATTGAACTCCCCTGAGATATTAGTTACAGAATATTTATTCTCACTTTTAAAAGCTATTCCACCATGCTTTCTAATATCAAGATTATCTACAGGATGATGAGCAGCATATTCCAATATTGCCCTATCTGTTGAATTTCCACCAATTACAATTCTTTTATCTCCCTCATTACTTATCTCTGAGCTATTATTAAAAACTGATGAAGTATAAAATATTTTCCAAAATTCTTTATTTTGTTTTAATAAGTATGAACTATCAAACTCTGTGTTATCACCTATTATAGTTTTATTTAATTTTAACTTTCCTGTAGTTAAGGTACCTGTTTTATCAGTAAACAATATGCTAATGCTTCCAGCAGTTTCAATACCTACAAGCTTTCTTACCAAAACATTATCCTTTATCATTCTTTTCATATTAGATGATAATACAACTGTTATCATAAGGGGTAGCCCCTCAGGAACTGCAACTACTATTACAGTTACAGCAAAAATTATTGCTCTTAGAATATCCTTTATAAGTACAAAAGGAGTATAAATATAATGAAGAATATTATTTATATCAAATCCATTTTCAATAAGAATCGAATTAAATAAGCTTGCAAAAAAAACAAGTATAGCCCCTAAATATCCAAATCTACTAATAACAAGAGCTAAATCAGATAATCTTTTCTTTAGAGGACTTTCCTGTTTATCTTCTTGAAGCTCTTTGGCTAGTTTTCCATAAAATGTATTGTCTCCTACCATTTCAACCAATAAAGTTCCTTCTCCTTGACACACAATGCTACCACTAAAAAGCATATGGGGATTAGATAAACTTTTTCCAGACATATTTATATGTCCAATATTAGCAATTGGCTTTTTATGTACTTCCTCTGATTCTCCATTTAAAGTAGATTGATCAATATCTACATATCCATCTATCAAAACACCATCGGCTGGAATCTTATCTCCAGGCTGAAGCTTTACATAGTCACCAACAACGATTTCTTCTACAGAAAGCTCTGTTATATCATTGTTTCGCCAAACCTTGCATTTTAGCTTCTTAGCATCCTCCATTAGCTTTTCAAATGCAAGCTGAGAACCATATTCTGAAATAGTTGACACTAAAGTTGATAAAATTATTGAAACTGCTATTCCAATAGATTCATACCAATTAAAATTTTTTATAAAAATAAGCACATTTAATAATAAAGCAACTAAAAGAATTTTAATTGTAGGATCAGCAAAACTTTCAAGATATTGCTTTAAAAATGATTTGCTCTTTGCCTTAGTAATCTGATTTATACCATACTTTAATCTTGATTGTTTGACATCTTCATCACTTAGTCCAATTAAATTTTTTATCTGTTTTATTTCAACTGACATCTTAAACCTCCATGTTTTAATAAAAAAGAGAACTTTCTTATTCGATAAATTCAAGTCATGTGTTACTTATAAATTTTTAAACATACTGTTGCACGTAATTGCTTGCATACAAGTTTATTTGAGTACAAGTAATTACTAGCATACAAGTTTACTTGTACTCAAGTAAACTTGTATATAAAAATATATGAGACAAGTTTAAATTTAGAATAAAAAAATTTTGTATTAAGTGCTTTATGTTTATCTGAAAATTTAGTATAATTATTAAGGAAAATTTACATTAAAGGATGAACAAAAATGAAAAAAAAAGTTGTTGCTGTTGCACTCAGTGGTGGTGTCGATAGTGCTGCTAGTGCTTATATATTAAAAACACAGGGCTATGAGGTTTTTGGTATAACAATGAAGCTTTTTGAAAACCAAAACTGTGAGGATGCAGAAAAAGTAGCTAAAGCTCTTGAAATAAAACATTATATAGTTGATTTTTCAGAATATTTTGAAAAAGAAGTTATTAATAAATTCATAGATATGTGCTTACAAGGCTTTACACCAAATCCTTGTATTTTGTGCAACATAAAAATTAAATATGGATTACTTTTAGATGAAGCTCTAAAGCTTGATGCCGACTATATGGCATTAGGACATTATGCTAAGATAGAATTTTACCAAGAAGAAAATACATACAAGCTACTAAAATCGGATATAAAAGAAAAGGACCAGTCTTACTACCTTTACCACTTAAGCCAAGAGAAATTAAAGCATATTTTATTACCTTTAAGTAATAATTGTTCAATAAACAAAACTAATTTTAAAAACAAAAATGAGATAAGAGAATATATATCTAGTATTATTCCATTTATCGCTAAGAAAAAAGACAGTACAGATATCTGCTTTACAAATGGAAAATCCTTATTTAATTTCATAAAAAGCAAGAGAAATATCATTAATAGTAAAGGAAATTTTGTGGACATAAATGGAATTTACCTAGGTAAACACAGAGGAATTTTTAATTATACAATTGGCCAAAAAAGAGGTTTAGACTTAAATACTGAGAAAACTTACTATGTGTTAAAAATTAATGCAGCTAAAAACGAGATAGTATTGACAGAAAATGAGCAGGATTTATATATAGAAAGTATCTATGCAAGTGATGTAAATTACATTAATAAAGCAAATTATGGTAAAGATAAAATAAATGCTAGTGTAAAGCTATGCCAATGGGGATACTTTATCCCCTGTGAAATAATAAATCAAGAAAGTAATTCTGCTATGATAAAGTTTAATGAGCCACAGCGTTCCTCAGCTCTAGGACAATCAGCAGTATTTTATGATAATGATGAAGTTCTAGGTGGTGGGATAATAACTAATTATTGTGAATATTGAAGTTTTTTACAAATTCATTTATTTCTTTGTCTCGTAGCTATGCGTGAAAACTCAGTAGATAGATATGCCAATATATAGAAAAGCCAAGAAAATGTTTGTTATTTTTCTTGGCTTTTCGTCGCTATGGAAGCACTATAAATTAAACTCACGAAGATGCATGTCGAAGAGAACAGTTCTACTAAACTTTCACTAGACAAACTTATTACTTACTTAAAAATTCCGAACAAACCTGTTATTATAACTATAACTGCAAATGCAATTCTATAGAATGCAAAGATTCTCATAGGCTTTTTCTTTAAGAAGTTTATAAACTTATTTATAACTATTAAGGCAACTACAAATGATACTACAAAGCCAACTATAAGTGCTATGATTTCTAGACCTGTTAATACTGCTAAACCACCGATTTTATATATTTTCAAAAAGCTTATTCCAACCATAATTGGTATAGCAAGAAAAAACGAAAACTCTGCTGCTGCTACTGATGATAATCCTGCTATCCAAGCGCCAATAATCGTTGAAGCTGAACGTGACATCCCTGGAATTATTGCTAGACATTGAAACGCTCCTATTATCAAAGCTTGCTTAACAGAAACATTTAATTCCTTTGTGGATAACTTATTTGGTCTAAATCTTTTTTCAGCATATATCATCCAAAATGCTCCTACAATTAGTGTTGTAGCTACTGTTAAATAATTGAACAAATATTTATCAGCTAAATCATCAAACAATATACCAATAACTGCTGCTGGTAAGCATGCTATAAATATCATAAACCAAAATTTAAAACCTGAATTTTCATAACCAACTTTTTGTGGAAAAAAATTCTTTAGAGTATCCATAATTTTTTTCCAGTACAATACAACTACTGCAAGGATTGCTCCTAGCTGTATGACATATGTATACATTTCAACGTAATTATCACTTGTACTTGTAAATTTCATTAGGTTTTGAAATATGATTAAATGACCTGTAGAAGATACTGGTAAAAACTCAGTAATCCCTTCAACAATTCCTAAAATCAATGACTTTATTATAAACATAATATTTTCCATAAATAGTCTCCATTTAGTTAGTTTTTTATTCCTACACTTTGAATCACTTTACCACACTAGATTATTAACAAAGCAAAGGATATATTTATTATAAATTATTCAACATTAAAACACAATATACTTAACTTACAAAAAGCTTACATTTTTGTAAGCTTTTCATTAACTAGCGAGTTCCATTAATTTTTTTCTATTTTTTATTTCTATATTTCCTCTAGACACATAAACAATATCTGAGCTTTGAAAATATTTCAACATTCTACTAACTACCTCCCTAGCACTGCCAAGGTTTTTTGCAATATTTTCATGAGTCATATTAATTATATCAGAGCCTTCAATTGCTGATTGTTCCAATAAAAATATAGCTAATCTTTTATCAAAGCTCATAAATACAACCTGTTCCATAACCCACATCACATCAGAAAATCGTGAAGAAACCAATTGATTTGTAAAATCTTGAATATAAATATTTGAGCTACTTAGCTTTCCATATACTGAAAATGGAATTAAAATTATCTCACTGTCTTTCTCAGCTTCAATTATCATATCAAAGGTTATGTTTTTCAACAGACAATTAGCTGTCATTATACAGGAGTCATTTTCAAATAATCTATATAGAGTAATTTCTTTGCCTGATTCCGAGAGCATGTAAGCACGCAAATTGCCAGTTTTAACAATAGTCAAGCCTTTACAGTCCTCACTTGTACTGTATACTATCTTGTCTTTTTCGTATTTTTCAATATTCGCATTATCTATGAACATCTTTTGTTCTTCAGAGCTAATCTGATCCCAAAATGTTAGATTGTTTTTTAAAATTTCAATATCAGTTACATTAGTAAGCATGGGAATACACCTCCACTCCATTATTATATTATAGTATATAAAATCTAATTTAGCAATTAAATATGAAATTTAGCGTTAATATTATTAATATACGTTAATTTTAAACTTAAATTAAGCCCTTTTTTCTTTAAAAATCTACTTTAATCTACCAAATTAAAGAATATTAATTAAGCATACAAATTATTAAAAGTGTTATGAGCTCAATAGTGATAATGTCACGGAAATAATATCAATATTTATCATATAATAAGTCAATCCTAAAATTTAGATTATTATAAAATAAGAAATGAGGTTAATTATGAATATAAAATTATCAGAAACAGCTAAAGAAAGAATTATTCAACATAATCAAAATGGAATTCCAGTAAAAGTAAAGATAACAGGCTATTCCTGATGTGGTGCCAGCTTTGGTGTTGTTTCGGAGAAACAAGAAAATGAGGATGCAATCTATACAGTTGAAGGAGCAGAAATAGTAGTCTCTAAGGATTTAATTGATGCAATGAAGGGTATGACAATTAACTATTCAACAAATTGGTTGTTCAAAGGTTTTGAAGTTTTACCAGAGTTTTAAGTAATTAAAGAAGCAGATTAATATCTGCTTTTTTAATTGCTTCTTAATCAATTTTTAATCATATTTCCTTTACAATTGTATTTTAATTTGCTATACTATAGTCGGAATTAATTATATTATTAACATTTTTTGAATATAGCAATTATAAAGTAAAATGAAAGCTTTTAGTAGTTGGAGGAAATAAATGAAAATTGTACTATTTACAGAAACGTATTTACCATTTATTAATGGTGTTGTTACCCATGTAGTATCATTAAAAGAAGGATTAGAAAAATTAGGACATGAAGTATTAGTCGTTACTGCTTGTCCTTCAGCAAAAAAGCATTATATAAAGGATAATATATTATATTGCCCAGCTAAGCTTTCTAAGAAATTATATAATTATGGTTTAGCTACTCCATTTAGTAAAGAAAGACTTAGAATTTTACAAGAGTTTAATCCAGATATTATTCATATTCACAGTGAATTTGGTATAGGTCTATCTGGAGCATTAATATCTAAGCAGCTTCAAATCCCAATGGTATATACACTTCACACAATGTATGATGAATATCTATACTATATATCTAAACCTATTTTTGTTCCTGTTTTGAAAAAAATATCACATAAGTACTTAAGATATTTAACTAATAAAGCTTCCGCATTAACTGGTCCATCACTAAAGGTTCAGGAGTATTTAGATGAATGTGGAGTTAATAAAAAGGTTAATGTAATTCCTAATCCTGTTGAATTAAATATATTCAATCAAACATGCTTAGATAAGAAGAATATTAAACAGATAAGAGATAAATATAATGTACTGGATGATGAAATATTAATTTCATTTTGTGGCAGGTTAGGAAAAGAAAAGAGTGTAGATGTTCTATTGAATTATTGGGCTAAACAAGTTAAAAAGGAAGATAAATTTAGACTAATGATATTAGGTGAAGGTCCATGCTTGGAAGAGTTAAAACAACAAGCTAAACAACTTAGAATTGATGATAAGGTATTTTTTGTTGGCAGAGTTGAGCATTATAATTTACCTTGCTATTATGGGGCATGCCAGCTATATATTACCGCTTCATTATCAGATACTAACTCAATATCAATGAAGGAAGCTATGGCAACAGGATTACCTGTTATTCATATATATGATCCATTAAATAAAGGTCAAGTAATAGATGGTGTAAACGGATATATCTATAAAGATGATAAAGAAATGTATCAAATTTTACAAAACTACAAAAATATGTCTGATGAGAAAAAAGAAGATATTAAAAAATCAGTAATAGAATCAGTTAAAGTATTTGGCTGTGAAGCAATAGCAAAGTATTTACTTAATATATATTCCGAAGTTACAAATGATAAAAAAGCTAATTTAGCAATATAAATATGTATAATTAAAAAAAGCGAAACCTCGGTTTCGCTTTTTATTATACATATTTTATTATACATTATAACATTTATAAACAGTATGATATTATTGCAATAAATTGAATTGAAGTAGCTAAAAAGAAAAGTGTATGAAAAACACAATGAAGATACTTAACTTTTTTCTCTATGAGATATACTAATAAAGATATACTGTAAACAACTACACCAGACACAAACAATATAAATCCATCCAAGCTCATAGCTTCTATTGCAATTTTGAATATTGGCAATATTGCTAATGCCATAATAAAATAACATAATACTGAAAGCAATCTATTCTTTTCTAAATCAACAGATATAAATGTTATTGCAAATACTGCAATCCCACACTCAATTCCAAAGAAAGTCCAAGCAATTGCTGGGTTTAGCTGTCTTATTGAACTCAATAAAACAACAGCATAAGTACTTGCAATTAATACAAAAATCATACAATGAGTTAGAATTTGAAAAACCTTTTTAGGTATATACTTTCTTAATCCATGATAAACACTCGATATACTATTTAGTATTATCAAAGAAGCACAATAAATAGAAGATGTGACTACTCCATATGCATTGTTGTTTTTATTAGCTACAATCAAGCAAAAAACAAGTATTGCTACGCTTAAAGCTCCACTAATAATACTCAGAACCATACTAAATACTTCTTCCCCCTTAGTATATTCAGGTATTCTTCTATCAATAAGTTTTGATTCCATATTTACCTCCCCTAGGTATAACCAAGTTAAAAATTCATAATAAGAAAATCTTAAATTAAAATTCCAAAACTATCAATCTCTGATTATATCACCTTCATCATAAAATGTCAAATTAAACGTGTTAATTGCAAGTTAAAATGAAACACTTTTTATCTTTGTTTAATATATTATTCTTATCCCCTATAGGGGATAAATTTTTTTACTAATCATCTTATATGTTCACTTAAATGCTTTTTTGTATTTTATTATAAATAATAATTTATAATAAAATACCAACTTTTATAATTCTATAAAAGCTGGTAAATTTGTGAAATTATTACTTCATTGACCCTAGTGTGCCCCAGTTTTCGAACTCGCTGTAGGTTAGATAGATGCCATTCTGTGGCAATCCAGTTATATGCTGTACAGCCTCGAACACAGCCTCAGTGAAAGCCTTTTTGTTTACGAGTTCGGTCAAACCGAAGCACTTTACATCCACATAGGCAAGCTCACGCTTTTCACCTGCAAAGTACATGGTATGTCCGTCAGAAATATCAATCATCAGCCTGCTTTCGCTCTTGCCAGGAATAATCATTATTTTCTCACCTAATGCTGTCTTTAGTTCATCTTTTTGTGCATTTGATAGAAGCTTTGAGGTATTAATTGAAATATAAGGGGAATTATTATCTGGTATATACTTGTCTGCATATCAATAATGAAATAATCATTTATAATTTGTATAATACAGATGTAAATCTAATAATTATAGAATTAAAGCTATTATTTTTGCAAATAATCATGTACCTTAATATTTTAATTCTAATATAAAAAAACCAATGTTCATAAGTTACAAACATTGGTCTTTTAGCAATATATGGTACCGGTGGTGGGATTTGAACCCACATGGTTTCCCGCACGATTTTGAGTCGTGTACGTCTGCCGTTCCGTCACACCGGCGCAATTTGCTCACTTGCATATATTAACATAATGCTTGAAAACTGTCAAGATTTTTTTGAGTCAATTACATGTTAAATTTTGGTAATATAAACTGCTGTATTACTTAACATACAGAAGTTTAAGGAAATATTGAGCTACATTTTATTAATTATATGTATGATAAGAAAAATGCTTGAATTATCTACTTCTTTCACCTCATATAAATACTCTGATTCCTCACCAATTTTTTTCAAGTCTTCTAAAGAATGAGTAAATGCCTTAAAGCCATCTTTACATATGATCACACCATTTTTAGTTTGTTCATAATCAATTTCTCCTAAAAGTCCGTTTGCGGCTTGCTCCTCAAACCATTCGAGTCTATAATCCCAAAAATTTGCACTATAACTACTGAAATATGCAACTCCTCCTGATTTCAATATATCAAGAATTCTATGAATCATTACAGAATCAAGACGCATAGCAGATAAACCGTTTTGTAAACATAACACAACATCTACAGGCGCAGAAAGTTGAATATTGTGAACATCCATCACTACCATATCTGCGTTAGGATGTTCTTTTATGTATTCCCTGCCTAGTTCAACATTTTCCTCTGAAATATCAATCCCTATTATAGAATTACAGTAAGGTGCTAATTCTTTAACAATTCTACCATATCCAGCTCCAAGCTCCAGGACATTTTGTGTCTTTGATAAATTTTTCTTAACAAAATCTATTTCTGCTTGTAAATACTGACTAATTCGTTGAATTTTAGTGTCATACACTTGATATAATTTTTGTGCACTCATTTTTTCTTTGTAATAATTTTCCATACTATTATCACCTCTCATCTTTACTCCATTTTATCACATAAAAACAAAAAAGCCATATATAAATATAAATTCACACATGACTTTTCTTTATAAAATCCTTTATTTCTATATTATACTCCTAAAAACACTCTTGACATCTGAAAATATATTAATAACGAAATAGCATCAACTATTGTGGATATAAATGGACTAGCCATTATTGCTGGATCTAATTTTAAGCTTTTAGCTAATATCGGAAGAAGACCACCAATAAGCTTTGCTATGATTACTGTAAAAAAAATTGTAAAGCACACTGTAAGTGATATTGAAACGCCAACTCCTTCAAAAAAATATACTCTCAAGAAGTTAACAAATGCAAGAACTACACCTACAAGCATACTAACTCTTAATTCTTTCCAAAGCACCTTGAATATATCACGCATTTTTATTTCTCCTAATGCCATTCCTCTAATAACTAAAGTTGAGGATTGAGAACCAGAATTTCCTCCAGTACTCATAATCATAGGTATAAAAGACGCTAATACTACTACTGATTGAAGAATACCCTCAAACCTTTTTATAATACTTCCAGTAAATATTGCTGAAAGCATTAATACAAGTAACCATAGTATTCTATTCTTTGCAAGCTTAAATACTCCTGTTTTTAAGTATTCCTCATCAGAAGGCGCTATAGCAGCCATCTTTTGAATATCCTCTGTATTCTCTTGTTCTATAATATCTACAATATCATCTACTGTTATTATTCCAACTAATCTGTTTTCATTATCAACTACTGGCATTGTTGATAAATCATATTTTCTAAAAAGCTGTGCAATATTTTCTTGGTCATCTGTGGTTTTAACCGATATTACATCATCATTAAGAATTTCACTTATTTTTGTTGTATCATCACTCATAATTATTTTTCTGATTGATACAACTCCTTCAAGCTTTCTATTAATACCCATTACATAACAAGTATAAATTGTTTCCTTATCTACACCAGAGCTTTTAATATGTTGTAAGGCTTCCTTCACTGTCATTTCTTTTTTTAAATCTACATACTCTACAGTCATTATACTTCCTGCTGAATATTCTGGATAATTTAAAAAATGGTTGATTTGAGCCCTAAGACTTTCATTGGTATTCTTTAATACCCTTTTTACAATACTTGCAGGCATCTCTTCTATAAAATCAACCGCATCATCTAAAAACAATTCATCAATAATACCTTTAATTTCTTTATCTGTTATTGACTCTATAAGATGTTGCTGTAGCTCTGCGGGGATATAAGAAAAAACACCTGCTGCAATATCCTTTGGTAAAATTCTAAAAACCATTAAAAGCTGAGGTTTTTCAACTTCCTCTAGCACATTTGCAATGTCAACAATATTCATTTCAATAAGCTCATTTCTGATATCCTGAATTTTGTTTTCATTGATTAATTCTGCAATTCTTTTCTCCATTTTTCAGTACCTCCGTATATATATATTATGATTCCAACATAAAATCCATATAATAAAATTTAATTAGCACACAAAATAAAAACCATTTGCTTTATTATTTGGCTTTAATTGATTTTTAAACAGCATAAAGAACTTTATTTGGAAATTTGTATTAGAGTTGTACTGCAACGATAACAGTTACGACTCTAACTATTTGTTTACAATTGGGTATAGGACACGAGTCCATAACCGTCACCATCCTTTCGATTTTTATATGATAATAGTTTTGATTAAAAATCCACCTTATTAAGGTGGATTCTAATAATTAAGACCATATTCAGTTTACATTATTTCATTTAATATGTAAAGATTTAATTTAGAATTACTTAAAATAATTCTAATAATTCTTCAATTTTATCAACAACATAATCATAAGGCTTAACATCCTTGCCAAAACCATATCTTGCATACACAAATGGAACTACTGCTGCTTTTGCTGAATTGCAATCTCCTTGTGTATCTCCTACATATATAGGTGATTTTAAATCATTTCTTTTAATTATTAGCTTAATATTATCTGCTTTATTTAAACCTGTTCTCCCAGGACATTCTGTGTCTGTAAAATACTTGTCCAGCTTATGCGATTCGAAAAAGCTTTCAATATATCCATCATTGCAATTACTCACTATAAAAAGCTTATACTTTTTAGATAATTTCTCTAAAACAGATTCTAAATTATCAAAAAGTTTTGCTCCATGCTTAGCTAAATATTTAGTTTCTCTATGACAGCAATCATCTATTATCTTACTCATGCTCTCATTATCTAAATCTGGAAATAACATCTTTCCAATATCATAAAGAAGCATACCCATTGTAGAAGTCATATCCTCTATTGTAATTTTTCTATCAATATTAAGATCCTTTAGCACTTCATTCCATGCTATACAAACCTCTTTTCTACTATCCCATAGCGTTCCATCTAAATCAAAAATTATACTATCCATTCTACTCAATCTCCTCTATTAGTCCTATGTCATCTATTAAATCAATTTCATTTTTTTCTAATTCAACTCTTGAAATACTGTTGAACTTCTTTTCTATCTTGTTTGATGTAATGTTTATATTCTCAACATCATCTGTTACTTTTTTTATATCCTTAGCTAAAGAATCCCAACGAGTTTTATATCTTTTAAATTCATCTCCTAGCTTATTAAGCTCCGAATGAATTATACTTGAAAATTTTTCTCTCTCTGCATTCTTAAGTATTATTTGCACAATTGAAAGCACATACATCAGTGTTGTTGGTGATGCAAGTCTAACCTTCCTCATACTAGCATAATCTATCAAGTCCTGATGATAAGCATTTATTTCTGCAAATATTGCCTCTGCTGGTATAAACATTATCGCTTGATCTGATGTCTCAGAAGTTATGATGTATTTATCACTAATATCATTGATATGCTTTTTAATATTTATTTTAAATTCCTTCTCTGCTTGATTTCTATCATACTCAGAAATATTTTTATCTATCATTCTCTGATAGTTTTCAAGAGGAAATTTTGAATCAATACATATCGCTCCTACTGGTTCAGGTGTATATACTACAGCATCTGCAATATTATTATTTGAAAGCTTCTTTTGAATTTGATAAATTTTATCATTAGCTTCACCAAATATTGATATTAATATATTATTAAGCTGAACCTCTCCAAAGGTTCCTCTGCTTTTTTTGTCTGTTAATATATCTTGTAAGGAAACAATATTTGTTGATAAGCTGTCTATTTTCTTTTGTGCCTCATCAATTTTAGTAAGTCTTTCCAAAATATTAGCAAAAGTTTTATTAGTTTTTTCAAAGCCATCATTAAGTCTTTGGTCAACCCTATTGTTGATTGTGTCAAGATTATCATCTATTCTTTTTGTTAAAACATTAAAATTATTGCCTAAGCTCTCTGATAGCTTAATATTTGATTCATTAATATACCTTGAAGTAAAATCCTGAAAGTTAATAAAATCATTTTTCATGCGATTAGAAATTTGTTCTAATTTCTCTACAAGCATTAAATTATTCTCAAGCATTGATTTAAGCTGCTTCTGCTCTAATGTGTTAATTTTTGTTGTTAAGCTATCAAAATATGTATATATATTGTCCTCTTTTTTCTCGCTAAACAGTTTAATTATTACAATTAGGCTTAAAACAGTACTTATTGAAGTTATTATCAAAATAACGAGTTCCATTATAGCTCCTTTTTGCTCAATTATCAAATAATATTATTGATATTCTTAATACTAATAGCTTAGTATTAAGAATATATTGATAATTAATCTTCTATCTTTATTTGCATATTAATATCAAACAGATATAAATATGCTTCCTTAACCTTCTTTTTAGTAAGTATTTCCAAAGCTTCTTTGTATGCGAGTATTTGAGCTGCATATCTTGATTTAATTATCTCAATAGATTTTTCTAAGTCTATTTCATTATGTACTGCATCAGTTTTATAATCAACTACTACTATATCATCTTCTTCATAGAAATAGCAGTCAATAATACCTTGCACAAGAATATTGTCATCCTCTGCTAAAGCTTTAATAACTTCTTTAGCAGGCTTTTTAATAACAAATGGTACTTCTCTTTTTATTGTATCTGACCTAAGCATTCGCTTTCCAATATCAGAGTTGAAATAATTATATATCAGCACAATATTGACAACTGCCGCTTCCTCTAGACTTATTAAATTATCCTCAAGCATCCTATTAACTTGATTTTTGATTTCTTCGATATCAAGTGTTTTACTTATATCAAGATGCTGCATAACATAATGCGTTATAGTACCAATCTCAGCTTTTGTAAATTCTATGCTCTTTTCTATAAAAATTGGTATTTCGCTAAGTTTAGGTATATTATATCTTACATTCTCAATTTTTTTTGATTCATTATCTAGGCTTTTTAAATCTGTTACAGATAATTTCGTTGGTACGTTGACTGATTTCATATACTTATACTCAAAGCTAAGTCGTCTATCTATTTCCTTTGAATAATCATTACTAACACAATTTACAAAATCCTTAATATCATTAATTCTAGATTCCTTATCATTGTTTAGGTCTTTAACATTGTACTTAATATCTGCTAATGATAAAATATTAATCCTCCAGCTTGAATCAAATACATCTGTTTTAATATCGCAATTATCCTCTCCAACAAGCTCTCGCAAAACATTAGCATCCTTATGATTATATAAAGCACTGCATATCCAATCAACATATGAATTTGCACTATATAGATTATAATGACTCGTTTTTCTTTTCCACTTTTTAGCTCTATTATCCACTCCCTTTACACTAGCACATAAAATCAACTTGTCTACTGCTCTAGTTAGTGCAACATATAAAACTCTCATTTCTTCTGATAGATTTTCAAGCTTCGTTACATTTTTAAGAGCAAGGCGTGGCAAGGTTTCTTTATAAATCCTAAGCTTTGGATTTATATATTTAGGAGCAATTCCGTAGCTTTTATGTTTTAAAATATTTTTAGAAACATCAATCATATTAAATTTTTTTCCTAAACCACATAATAAAACAACTGGAAATTCTAATCCCTTACTTTTGTGTATCGTCATCAGTCTTACAACATTATCATTTTCACCAAGTATCTTTGCTGTTGCTTCGTCACCCTTTGTAAGCTTAAGCTTATCAATATATCTTAAGAAATTATATAATCCGGTCATTGACGTTTTCTCATATTCGTGAGCTTTATCAGTCAAAAGACGCAAATTAGCCTGTCTCATCTTCCCATTTGGTAATGCAGCAACAAAATAGTAATAATCTGTTTCTATTATAATACTCCATATTAATTCACTTAACTTTATATATCTACTTTGTTTTTTATATCTTTCAATTAAATCTATAAAACCTTTGATTTTATCAACTAAATCATCATTTTCTGAGTTCTTATATGCATACATTGAATCTAAAAATGAAGATTTTTTGGATTCATTATTGTGAGCCTTTACTCTTATATCTATTAACTCCTGAGTTGTAAACCTTCCAATTGGTGAACGCATTATACTTAATAAAGGTATATCTTGTCTAATATTATCTATTAGCTTTAAAAAATTAATCATTATTTCAATTTCAATTGTTTCAAAGTAACCAGTACCTGTATCAGAATAAAAAGGTATACCCTCATTAAAAAATATCTCTTCAAATATAGAGGACCAATTTGAGACAGAACGCAGTAGTATTACAATATCCTTAAATTCTATTGGTTTAAATTCGCTTATTTTAGGATGATATGTTTCCTGTGTCAATAATTCTTTAATCTTATTGACAGCAAAGTATGCTTCTGCTTCGGCACTTCCAAGCGACTCAAGTTCCATACCTATATCATCTTGACTATTTATCTCATTACTATCTTCATAATTAATTGAGTAAACTTCATAATCATCTCTGCAGTTTGATTCTTCAAAATTATTATTCTGACTATTGTTAAGATCCTTAACACTTGTATCAATAATATTTAACTCAACATATTCATTAGCTTTAGATTCAAAATCCATTCCTACATTTAAATACACTGATTCGTCATAATTGATTTCACCTAGCTTCTTAGACATTATCTTTTCAAATATGTAATTCGTTGCATTTAAAATCTCTTTTCTACTTCTATAATTATGATTTAGATCTATCCTTTGATCGATATCCTCAGCTTTTATACAATCAAGCTTATATGTTTCCATTTTCGATTCAATCAAGCTAACATCAGCTAATCTAAATTTGTATATACTTTGTTTAGAGTCACCAACCATAAACATGTTATTTTCTCTTTTTATTTTTGATATTAAACTTTCTTGAATTTGATTACTATCTTGATACTCATCAACAAAAATAAACTTGAACTTATTTCTATAAAATTCTGCTATAGTTTCATTTGACAATGCTTCTAGAGTAAGATGCTCTACATCATTAAAATCAATTATTGCTTTATCTGATTTTTTTTCACTAAAAACACGACTTAGTTCTCTTACTAGCTCATACAAAGCACTCATAGGAGCTTGCATGTAGCTGATATCCTCAGCAAATTCTTCCATACTTCTATTATGAATTAACTTTTTTATACTATCAATTATTTTTTTATACTCTTCTCGAATTTGTTTAACTTCTTCTATCTTATTTTCATCAATTTCTTCCTTAGCTTTACCACGAATTGATGCTAGTCTAGGATGTGACAAGGAGTACAGCTTGTCTATAAAATCCTCAAGGCTATTATTTAATGCTGATTTAAGCATCTCTAAATTATCTACATCAGCTAATATAGCATCAATATATGCAAGTGGTCCATCTTCCTCCTTACATATTATCTTACATTCTTCTAAGGATTCATTAGCACCTTCTAATAAGCTCATAATATTATCATTTATTAGCCTTATCCAGTCAGAATTTTGGAGCTCAGCCTTTGATAGCTTCAATTTTTTAACTGAATTTTCAAGCCATTCTAATGGATTTGGAAAGCTTTGAATGAAATAGTACATATCTTTTATTATCTCAGTTAATTCAGTATCCGAACGATTGCTGGTAAAGCATTCAACTAGCTGTATAAAATCCTCATTTTTCTCTGCATACGCCTTTTCAAGAACTTCATCTATTGAGTCATTTAACAATATTTTACACTCATTAGGATCTCCAATTCTGAAGTTAGGATCTATTCCAAGAACATGAAAATTCTTTCTTAGTACATCAATACAAAAAGAGTGTATCGTTGAAATATTAGACTTGCTTAATTGATTAAGTTGATTTCTTATATGTTTATTACTTCCTTCAGCCTCTAAGGCTTTATATAAAGCCTTTTGAATTTTTTGCTTCATCCCTGCAGCTGCAGCATTGGTAAAGGTTACAATCAAAAAAGAATCAATATTTTCTGCATTATCTCGAACTAAGCTAATTATGCGCTCAACAAGTACAGCAGTCTTACCAGAGCCTGCTGCTGCAGAAACTAGAATGTTTTTATCTCTTGTATCTATAACCTTTTGTTGATTGCTATTCCACTTCATTAAATTTCACCCTTTTCAGTCACTAAATTGTTTTCTATTTGCAATTTAGATATTATTTCTTCCTTATTAGCTTTCTTTATATATCTATACTTATTTCCATCTATAGACGAGTCAAATTGACAAACTGTTCTATAAGTACAATAGCTACAAGGAGTTTTTACTAAATCCTTTTTGTAAGGATTTATATTTATATTACCACTTAGTATTTCATTGGAAAGCTCAGCAGCGATAGAATCAACCTTTTTTAACACTAATTTATATTCGTCTTCATTTAAAGCCTTCGAACTTTTTGTCAAGCTTCCATCTGCTTTTAATGAAACTGGGATGATAGTTGAAGATTTTGTCTTTTGAATTTCACTATCAATATTTTCAATTATATTCATATCATCAAGAACATATCCTCTAAGTGAAAGCTCTTTGAAAATTTCATCCTCATATGACTCTGCAGCAATATTATCTGCATCAATAAATGGATCATCTATATCAAAATAAAAGGCTCCACCAATTTTATTATCATGCTCTTTAATAAGTTCAGAATTAAGCACTGATGACATATATATAAATAGCTGTAATTGCAAGCCTCCCATAACATCGCTCAACACAATATCTTTTTTTGATGACTTATAATCGACTATATTGATATACACATTATTATTATCCTCAAAAATATCAAGCCTATCTATTCTTCCCTCAATGGTAAGCTGATCATTTAGTTTGCTTTTTATTTCAAGCTCTGTGAATTTAGGTTCAAAATTTCCTTTTTTAACCTGAGAAACCATAGTCCAAGCTGCTCTATCTAGTAGTCTTTTTATCTTTTCTTTAATATACTTATTTCTTTCATTGTATTCAAGTGCATTGTTATCATAAAGGTTATTTTCCAAAACCTCTTCAATGCATTTATTCATATATTCAGTTACTTTTCCCTTATCAATTGATTTAGGATCTATATACACAGATTCTAGCTCTTTGTTTGTTGATTGTTCATCTCTATCTCTAGTAATCATTAATCTTGTAAATCTATCAATGCAATCATGAAAAATATTACCTAAATCATAATATTCAATTCTAAGCTCTTTTCTTTCAAAAGGCTTAATACCAAAATCTAAGAAAAATTTGAATGGACAGGAAGCAAAGTTTTCAAGCTTAGAAGCAGACATTGATAAGCTTTCACCATATAACTTGTCAATATCAATATTTTTAATATTCTCAACTGTGTTTTTATAATCAAGACCTCTATCAATTATATAAGCAAAATCTTGATTATTTTGCTTATACCAAGTATATACATTCTTCCATATATCATTTAATGGCTTACCTTCAACATACTCTCTAAGTTTTTCTATAAGAAGATCAAGAGTTGATTTCATTGTGATTACATGATTTATATCATCAACAACTGATAAATCGCTATCAATTTTTAATTTTGTAAATATTTGACTAAATCTTTCAACATATATAGATGCTTGTAAGCTTCTTCCTTCAATACTGCTAAGAGCATAGCTAATAAATAAGTAATCTCTAGGCTTAGTAAGAACCCTATATAAAAAATGCTTCTCTTTATAATCATTGTAGCTACTAGTATTTTGAAAATTCAATCCAAGACTGTTTAAGCTATCCTTTTCTTCATCAAGTAAGATTCCCTTATCCTCTCCATGGGCTAAAAGAACTCCTTCGTTTGCTCCAAGCAAAAAAATAGCTCTATAATTATTGATAAATGCTCTATCCAAATCTCCTGCTACTACCTTGTCAAGAGTTGGTGGTATTGTGCTTAGCTCAATCTCTGATAGCCCTGCCTCTAAAATTTTCCTATATTGACTTGGGCTAATTTGCAATCCATCAGAAGTTAAAATTATCTGCTCTAAAATATCTATTACTATATTCCAAACCTGAGCATTAATTAACGATAACTCATATAGACCGTTTTTTCGAAATTCATTTACCTTGTTTTCAATGCTTTTTAATACATTATGTTCTCTAAAGCGTTCATATAAGAATTTAGTTATATCATTTGCTGTATTTAATTTTGAAAATTCTTTTCTTAAGCTATCAAATTTTTTAGCAAATCTCTCTCTAAGCTCTTCATAATAATCAAGCTTATCAGACTTGTTTTTAAATGTTTTAAACCATTTATTTCCCTCAATACCGAACTCTAATGCATAATTCTCAAGCTTTTCAAGTTCATCATAGTTAAAATCCAAAAATCCTGTTTTCATACATTCAAATACATTTTGATGCTTAAAATTATATATAAACATATCAAGTATAGATAATATGAATTTAATTAATGGATTATTCATAACATCCTTCTTCATATCTATAAAAACTGGTATATCATACTGCATAAAAAGCTTCTGAATGTTTTTGCTATATGTATCCATATCAGAGCTAACTACAGCTATATCTCTATATCTATAGCCCTTATCTCTTACGAGACTCACAATTTTTCTGCATATATTTTCTATTTCTGTGTATGTATTCATAGATGAGAAAGCTTGTACAGTTTTTAAATCCTCAGAATACTTATATTTAAGAGCTGGAGCAGTAAACATATTATCATCAATTGCTTTAATTTCCTTATTGTCAATATAGCTCTTATTAAGCTTAATTATTTGAGGCTTAAGATTTATATCTACTGCTAAATTTCTTAACTGAACATAAGTATCATGAGTTAATTTAAAAATCTCAAAATCATCAATAGTCTCAATGTTGTCAAGACAAGTACTATCTAGATTAATCGAAATAGTAACAGCCTTTGAATTCTCAATTAATTTCTTAATTACATTCAATCTTTGAAATGAAAAGCTTTCAAAGTTATCTATGAATATATAAGAATTTTTAATAATTTTTGATTGCTCTATTTTTTCAATAAAATAATTAGTTTTATCCTCGTCATCAAAATACTTATCTTTTGTTGCTAGCTCCATCTTTTTATATAATTTTGTGATATCACTTAGTTTTCTTCTTAAGAGTTCGTTATTAACACTATTTAAATCTATTGCTTCAAGCCTAGATACGCCAATTTCATTCTTTTTTAGCTCTTTGATAAATGAATTAAATTCTCTCAAAAACCCATCTCTATGTAATGCCTTTTTATATACACTAAGGTCATCAATACTCTCTTCACATATTTTTTTAAGAAGCATTATCTTTCCATAATCATTTATACTTTGAAGCTTTAAGCCCCCTAGTTCATCTGAAATCATGTATTCTAGTTTTTTAAAGCTAATTATTTGCATATCAAGAAGACCATTCTCAGATATTTTATTAATCATATCAAGCTCTGTCGAATAAGTCATTTGTTCAGGAACGATATATAACATATTTGTTCCATTATTTAATTTTAATTTGCTTAATGCATCGTTATATAGATAATCAGATTTTCCTGACTTTGCTCTACCTACTACAAGCTTTAATTCCATAATTTAATCAATTACTCCCATTTATCGATAATTTAATAAAATTTATTAAAGAGAAGCTATAGTTTATTCCGTTAGATTGTTTCTTTACTTAAAAACAGAACACAAATTGCATTTTATATTATGTAATTTGTGTTCTGTAATTATTTTAAAGAATATTCTTTAATGCTCTAAGTAAAAGCTTGTTATCTTCATCTCTTTTTACTGCTATACGATAATATCCAGCTCCAAGTCCTTCATAATCACAGCAATCTCTTATTAAAATACCATATTGTAGCAATTCATGCTTTAAATCTAAATCTTGCATACATTTAAAGAATATATAGTTAGTACTAGAAGGAAATACTTTTAATCCCATCATATCAAGTCTTTCCATCATATGTCCTCTTTGTTCTTCTATAAACTGAATTGAGTCATTAAGGTATTCAAGTTGCTCTGAAGCAGCTATTCCAGCAGCCTGTGCTATGGTTGAAACATTCCATGTAGGACCTATCTCTCTAATTCCATCCATTATATTAATATTACTAGACATACAATACCCAAGTCTTATACCTGCCATAGCAAATGTTTTTGTAAATGCTTTTAAAATTATTAAATTATTATAAATTTCAAGTAATTTCTTTGCACTATAATCTCTTTTATCTATAACAAAATCCATAAAGCACTCATCTATAACAACATATGCATCCATTTTTTCACAATGTGATAAAATCTTTTCAATTGTCTTTTTTTCTGTTAATTGAGCTGTAGGATTATTAGGATTGCATATAAATACTATATTTGTATCTTGATCAATACAATCAATTATATCTTCGTCAAGTATAAAATCATTTTCTTTTTTTAGATAGTAGTAGTTGATTTTAGTACCAATAGACTCTAGAGCATGCTCATACTCATTAAAAGTAGGAGCTATAATAAGAGCGTTTTTTGGTTTTAAGAAATTTACTATTCTAAAAATAGCTTCTATTGAACCATTTGAACAAAATATACTGTCTTTAGGTACATTTTCATATACTGAAATAGCTTCAGATAATGCCCTGCAATTATGATCAGGATACCTATCAGCGTGTTCAAGTGATTGTACAATGCTTTCTTTAACCCCCTCTGCAAGCCCATAGGGATTTATATTAGATGAAAAATCAATTATAGCATTTTCATTAATATCAAGCTCTATGGCAGTAGTATAAATGTCTGCTCCATGTGTGTAGCTTTTCATATTATCAATCCTCTCTATCATATCATATAATTTATATTAACAAGCCCATTAAGGCATATTATACTTAATATTATTTTAAATTATTTAAAACTATTTTAAATAATTTTTATCTATATATAGTAAATAATAAATTTAATTGCAATACCAATCAAAAAACATACTATTGATGTTGTGTACATGAGCCTGTTTGATGTTTTGATATCTTCAGTATTTACTTCTCTTAGTTCATCACCAATTGTTGGTTTTTCTACGTAGACACCCTTATAATAGCTACCACCAGCAAGTTTAATACCAAGAGCACCTGCGCATACAGCCTCTGTATGGGCTGAATTTGGGCTTAAATGATTATATCTGTCTCTTTTATATATCTTGTAAGTATTTTTATAGTTCAACTTTAATATTATAGACGATAAGATCATTAAATATGCTGAAATTCTTGCCGGTATATAATTAAAACAATCGTCAGCTTTCGCTGAAAACCTACCTAAATTGATGTATTTATCGTTTTTATAACCTATCATTGAATCTAAAGTATTGATAGCTTTGTACATAAAACCTAAAGGTGCTCCCCCAATCAATATAAATATAAGTGGGGCTATAACTCCATCAGATGTGTTTTCTGCAACAGTTTCAACAGCTGCCTTAACAATAGATTTATCATCTAAATTTTGGGTATCTCTACCTACAATATATGAGAGATATTTCCTTGCTCCTACTATATCATTGTCCTTAAGTCTATAGTATACAAGCATGCTTTCGTCCTTTAAAGATTTAGTAGCAAGTATATAATAACACATTACTGATTCAACTATAATTGTTAGAATTATAGATACTTTTGCAGTTATTATCAATATAATATATGGAATAATAGCTGAAGCTAATACTATATCAAACCATAAAATGATTCCAGCTATTCTCTCATTCTCTGCTGTTTTACATTTCTTTCTAAGCAAGCTTTCTAACTTCGATATAGCATTTCCTATCAACCTTATAGGATGTGGAAAGCCTTGAGGATCTCCTAGAACGAGATCAAGTATGTATCCAAAAACTACAGAAATTTAAATCACCTCAGACTTAATAAAATATAATGTCGAAATTTAACTATTTCCCAACAAATAAAATCTCCGAACGAGCAGGAGATTTCAAAATTAAAATATTAAATTATTTCTCCCGAAACACAATAATATTATATAACAGAATCGTTTAAAATGCAACACATATTATAAAATTAATAAACAAATGTTCCCATACTTCAAATTCTTAGTTTAAAGGCTTGGAACAGCAAGACTAATTAAATAAAAATTTATCATTTACAAAAACTATACTTTTCTTTCCGTTTTTAATTATTTTATCAATTATTTCATTTATACTATAGCTATCCTTATTTAAAGCGATATCAACAAATAATGGTAAATTAACACCACTTATATGATAAAAATTATTATTCTTCATTAACTTATCAACAGAATTGAAGGTACTTCCACCATACATATCAGTAAACACAATTAAATCATTGTTCTCTGCTCTTGTTATAGATTCTTCAACTTTTTTACATAAATCATTGAATTTATCTCCTAAATTGTAGGAAATACATTCAACATTTTGAATTTTACCTATTATCATCTCAGAGCTTCTCAATAGCTCTACTCCAAAGTTACCGTGTGATACAATCAATATATTTATCATAGCTTAACTTCCTCTCGTAAAATAAGTCTTTATTTTTTTTAATTATTATTATATAATATCGGCAGAATATAAAATAAATTTATTATTTTGTTAAACTTTTTCAATATATAATAGAAAGGATTGTGAATTTTATGTACGATGAACATTACAAATTTTTTCAAAATAAAGAGTGTGAATATTTTCCATGTCATAAAACTAGTGATGTTGAAAATTTTAATTGTTTGTTTTGCTATTGTCCACTATATATGCTAAAAGATAAATGCGGAGGCAATTTTATTAAAAATCATGACGTTAAGGACTGCTCAAAATGCTTAGTTCCGCATTCAGAGGGATGTTATGAAAGAATTATGGAAAAAATGACTGATGTTATAAAAAATGGAAGCGATTTTTAAGTAATAGTAATAAATTATTATCGAAGTCCATAAATACAACTAAAATACATGAAAGCTTATTAGATATATATGCCAATATTTAGAAAGCACTAGAAAAATGTTATTTATTTTTCTAGTGCTTTTATCAATATATAGGCACTATAAGTTGATGAAGTAAAATACTAAAAACATTCTCTACTAAACAAGATGCATTATATTATTGGCCTGCTAGACTTTTTTCAAAACATTCCAAAATCCCTGCATATATTGCCCATGCAACTTTTTCTTGATAATTTGCTGTTGATAATAATGCACCCTCTTCTGGGTTTGAAACGAAGCCACATTCTATTAATACTGTTGGTATAATAGATTCATCTAATACTTTCATATCTTTTTTAGCTTGTGGAACTCTTGCATTATTTTTATCTAAAATGTTTTTAAGATTATTTTGTATGATTTGTGCTGCAAGCTTACTTTTATCACATTTATTTTTATAAAAGCTCTGTGCACCGTAGTATTGACTTTGTGTAAAGGCATTTAAATGTACCGACACTATAAGGTCTGCTTTGGAGCTGTTTATTTTATTAATTCTCTTATACAAATCCTCATTCTTTTTTTCTCTAATTGTTGTGTTTGCACCCTCATCATAAAGTGCATTAGCATCATATCTTGTCATTACAACTTCATAACCAGTGCTCTCTAAAAAGCTCATTAAATACTTTGAAATTTCAAGATTTATTAGAGACTCATTCTCTCCAAATTTATTTATAGCACCAGGATCAATACCACCATGACCAGCATCTATGTATATTCTTATAACATTGCTTGATTTTTCAATATCCTCGCTATTTGCAACAATAGTTTTATTAATTAAATGTAAAATAATATTAATAATTATAAAAGTAATAACAGCAACTAAAAATATTAAATTAGCTTTTTTTAATTTTTCAGACATTTTGCCTCCAATAATAAAAAATATACTCAAATCTTATATTTAATATTATGAATAACTTGTATTAATATTCTATTGAATTAAAATGTCTTATAATTTAAAATTATAATTATTTATATAATTTACTTTTATAGGAAACTTAATACTATCAGATTTATTTAAAATTTTTATCAATTATTTACTTCTTAATTTAAAATTAAATATAAAATCATCTATTTTATTATCAATCAATATATTTAGTTCTTCATTATTTGGATTAAAATTATTTAAGGATAATTTATCATTTGATAATGTATTAGCTATATCATTAATTAAACCTTTCACAAAAGATTTTATATATCTCATATCTTTTTTATTACTAAAATAGCTGCTTGCTATTTCTTTTGCTATATATCCATTGTTTAAATACAATTCAAATCTATCATCAATAAATTCCCTTATCTCATTACTTCTCATTGCATCGCCAATATATTTATTGTTATCATCTAGCTTTAAAACTTTCTTTGCTTTATTTATTTTAAATACTGGTAAATATTTAAAACTTTCATTTATATTTATATACATTTCTTCACTAATAATATGATTTGCTAAATCATATATTTTATCATTTGTTATCTTTTCATGCATAAAAAAGCCTGGACTACTACTATTTGTAAGACCAAATAGTATATGAGTTTTATTTAAAATCTCAAAATAATTAAAGCTCTTAGAAGGATCTAATAATTTTATATCTAAAAAATGTTCAGTGAAAACAATTCCATTGTTGTTATCAATTATTCTTCTATTTATCGCTATAACCTCATTTATAAGTTCAAAGTCTCTACTGTCATAATTTAATATAATATCACTACATAAATCTAGCACTAATTTTTTTAATACATTTTTAAAAACCGTATCATCTTTTGTAATTTTATTATTTTCATTTATATACAATAGTTCATTAGAATATAAGTGATAATCTAATAGTTCATCAAATTCTACTCGATTAAGTCCAAATTTAGCTCCATTTTCTTTCAATTTTTGTTTAATTTCTAAATATTCACTATATGTAATTAATTGCTTATCCATAGATAAATTATATATGTCTAATAATTTATTATCAAGTTTATACATCATATCCTCAATGCATATTGGTATACAAAATCCACCTTTATATACATCCAATAAATCATCATAATTATCAAGCTTTGTATAATCAACATGAAAATTAGCCAAATCAAATAAATTTTCAATATTATCAATACAAATCATATTGCCTTTAGTAGCAGCAAGGTTTCTTTTAAACATATAGTCATCATAACTCAGAGTATCTAATGTATATGTATATACTTCTAATGGAATATTATTTTCTTCACAAAATTCTTTTGCACTATCTATAATTTTAAGCGCAGCTACATCTCTCTCTAAATTTGGTACACCTTCTTTGTATAATTCAAAATACCATAATTGTATTATATCATTACTTTGATTTCTTTTTACACAAGAAGTCAAAATTAAAAAAGTTATTATTATCATTGTAAAACTTACATATCTATTTTTCATATTACTCCTATCGACATTAGTTTTGTATATCTATATTAATATTCTAAAGTCTTAATAAAATTAAAAATTATTAAATATTCTACAACATTTTTATTTATCTATTATTTATAAAACCTAGTAAATAATATAATTATAAAAAAATATATCAATATATTAATTATATATAATTTAAAACAAATTTAATTTAATCTTTTTGTAATTGTACTCTTAATGAAATAACACACGGATTTCCTGAACATTTCCATGAAATAGTATCAGTATAACCACATATTATACATACTCTTTTTCTATAATGCATAGTTCCTGAATGCCAATGTTCATCAGTTACTTCCATGGTATGTGATTTTATACCATGATCTGTGAAATTACCTTCATAATAAATCATACAATCACTACAATAATATATAAAATTTGTGACTGTTCTATGTCCACTTACCCCAGAATCATAATACGTATACACTGTTCTAACATAATTACTATTTATATGAGCACAATTATTAACAGCAGCATTTACATTAATACATAATAAATTTGATGTAAATATTAGAACTAAAAATAGTAATGTTATAATTTTTATTTTCTTCATATTTATTTTCCTCCTGTTTTTATTTTTATTATAATTAAACTGTTTTTTTGTTAATTCTTTGATTGGACTGAAGTATTTACTGTTTCCACAACTTCATTTACTGTTACTTTTGCCGTAACACTTAATCGATATGTACCTTTTGTAAAAGCCCTTGCCCCATAAAACGATAGAGACTGTCCATTTACAATTTTTGTCCATGAATCCTCGAACATCCATCCAAATAATCCTTTTCGCTCTAGCTTGAATGTTGCAGATATGTTCGATGTTCCAGTAATTCCTTCAATTTTTCCCACACACTCTGCATTGTCATCTGTGAAATACAAATCTAATGATACATCGTTTGTATTGTTCCACATTGGTTTAATGACCTTTCTTGTTTCTAGTTGATTAACAATTGGTGATGTATCTTCAAATGCAAAAATACTTTGGTTGAAGATTAACATCAATATTGCTAGAAAAACTACAATTTTCTTTATTTTCATTTTATTCACCTTCTTTCGATATTTTTTTGAACTTTTTTGCCCTTACCTATAATACAATCGAAATAAGATTTTCCCTACAACATTTTTAAAAAAATTTAAATTATTTTTTTGTAATTGACTCTGCTATTCTATTTAATTCATCCTTCGCAACTTTCCCCCATAGTTCAAATCTATATCCTTCTATGTTCCATATAATTCCATTATCAAATTTATTGTTTTTGGCAATCAGTAAATATGCCTTTTCATTTAATATTTTTATTTCTTTCATTTCATGGTTTTCATTGTCCACCGATATATTTGTACTGTTTCTTCCTGGTCTATAAGAAAATCTAATTTTGTTTTCTTGTACATCACCATACTCAACATATATAACATTCCCAAGTTTTTCATATTTTTTTATAGTATACTCTTTAGGAAGATAATTCAATATCCAATCTTTTTCTTCAAAACTTAACTGTTTTCCTTGGAAAATGATTGAATTGAATTTTTCATATATTTCTATAATTATTTTGTTTACTGTCGCTTGAACCTCTTTATTTAATAACAATGTAGCAAATGTGCATCCTAATATAATAAATAAAATTGCTGCAATCTTTTTAGTATAAATTATAAGTTTTTTAATTAATGTTCTTTTATTGTCATCTTCAAATATTTTTTTCATTCTCATCTGGAATTCAGGTGAAGGCTCACACATAAAAGCTGTTCCCTCAGATTGTATAGAGTTTATTTCTTCTTCAAATTCATCTATAAATGCTTGACGAAATAAAGCTTCAAACACAGTGTCATTTAATTGTTTTTTATTCATTATAGTTCAACTCCTTTCCAACAAGCTGACGAACCTTTTCTTTTGCTCTCATTAATTTTGTGTCAACATGTTTCTCAGTCATACCAAGCTCCTCTCCAATTTCTTTGTATGATTTGCCCTCTATATACTTCATTTCTAATGCCCTTCTACTTATTTTATCAATAGACTTCATGTTTTTTTTTATTAACTCATACTCATATGACAATATTACCTCTTCATCAACAGATCGTTCATGTATATTAGTAAGATTTTCAACTTCATCAATATTTTCTTCAACAAACCTGTCTAAATATAATTTCTTACTTTTAAATATATTCTTACATCTGTCTCTTACTATTATTACAACTGAATTGCGAAATTCCCTACAAGTTAAGTATAAATATTTTTCTTTATTTTTAATTATATATACAAATGCATTTTGTATTGCTTCCTCTGCTATATCCTGATTTTTTGCATATCCCATTGCAAAATTATGTATGTAGCTTTTGTTTTCTTCATAAAGATCCTGTAACTTTATTCTTTCATCTTCACTTTCAATTGCTGCAAAAGATATAATAATCATAACATATTCCCCTTACTAGTTATTCTAAAATATTTTTTTAAATTACTACCTTAATATATTATAAACTAAGATCTTACAAATAACAATTGAATTTGCCTAAATATGGCATATAACAAAAAGCATAAAACAACCACGCTTGTGCAAGTGTGGTTGTTAAAATATACTAAAATGTGTATTAACTTTAATTAATTATTTCTTTCGGGATTTATTTTTTAGTGGAGATGTATGATTTTCAGACTTATTTATCATTTCTTCAACAAAAATTGATGGTTTTATTGGGGAAATAACATTTAATCTTTCTTTTGCTCTTGTAAGTCCAACATAGAAAACTCGTCTTTCTTCCTCTAAGGTCTTCATGTATTCCTCTAGAGATTCGTTCTTTCTTTCCATCGGAAATTCCTTATCAATATTGTCTATCATATAGACTATGTCGTATTCCAAGCCTTTTGAACTATGGATTGATGATAAGGTAATATTGGCAGATTTATTTAAAGATGATTTACTTAGAAGTTCTTGTAAATCATATATTTTATTTATAAATTCATCAATTGTTTTGCAATACCCAGCTATTTCATCAAGTATTTCAAGAATTAAAAGTGTTGAACTTAAACTGTTTCTTCCATCAGCATCTAGCTTTTCTAAATATGTAAGATACTCTAAATCATTTTTAATAAACTCAATGATATCCTTAGGTTTTAGCTTTGAAATTTGTAATACATCACGTTTAAAGCTATCTATTCTTTCATACATATAATATTCAAGATTAGGCATTCTCTTTAAAATTTCAAACACAGATAAGCTTTCATCCCTATGCTTTAAGACAAAATTACACATACCTTTATTAAAATATGTATAGCTTTTATAATAAATTTTAGAAAAAGACTCTCTATCTCTTACATTAAAGGATAACTTTATGAATGATAATATATCTAAAAGTACAAAGCTCTTAAAAAATTTAGTTTTATCATCTTTAATTTGAAACTCATATTTACTTTCATTTAAAGCATTAGCAATCATGAGTGAAGATATATTATTTCTATATAAAATTCCGATTTTTTTATCAGAATAATTTTTCAAATTATTAACTATATATTTAGCTTGCAAAGCCCTATCCTTTGCTCTTATAACCTGTACCTCGTTTATCGATTCATGCTTTGCTGCTATCGCTTTTTTATATCTAAATTTATTGTTTTCAATTACTTTTTTTGCAGTTTTAACTATATTAGCATCAGAACGGTAATTACTACTCAAGTAAAATACCTTTCCATCCTTATAAATCTGATTAAAATTAAGCATATACTCAGGAAAACTGCCTCTAAATGAATAAATAGATTGGTCGTCATCTCCAACCATAAATAGATTGTTGTTTGATATAGTTTTTATAATAGCATGTTGGATTTTTGAAGTGTCCTGCATCTCATCAATTTGAATAAAATCATATTCACTTTTCATCCAATCATTGTAGTAGGAATTTTTTGATAATAAATTATATGCATAATGCAGCATATCATCAAAATCCATTAACTTATTACTTCGTTTATATTCTTCATATTTTAAAAATATATCCTTGAAATTTTTGATTCCTATACTGCTTGATTCTAGCTCTTTTGAATTAAGCATCATATTTTTAGCATAAGTAATTTTACTTAAAACATTCTCTACTTCTTCTTCATTTACAATACTGATATACTCCTTAGAATATTGCTCTTTCAATATTTGCTCAACTATTTTATAATTGCTTGGAATTAATTCAAGCTCTCTATTTGATTTTTTTAAATAATCTCTAATAATTTTGTATGAAAATGAATGAATTGTTGAAAATTCAGCCTTTAATAAAAAAGCCTCATCAAAAACACGGCTAAATCTATTTTTCATATCATCAGCCGCCATTTTCGAAAAGGTTATAGTTAAAATTTTATTATTACAAAGCTTTTCATAGATTAACCTACCTGCACGTGAAATAATAACAGTAGTTTTGCCAGAGCCTGCCGTGGAAAGCACTAAAGCATTTCCACGATTAAAGCTAACAGCTTCTTTTTGCTCTGGATTAAGATCTATTCCTTTTGATTTTTCTAAATACTCAAAATAACTCATATTTCCGATACACCCTTAATTTACTTAATTATGCTTGCTTTCAACCTTATCTCCGATACTGAGTAATAGGTTTAGTAGTATTCCAAACACTGCTGCTCCAGCTATACATGGGATATCAAGACCAAAGAATGGAATGTTACCGCCAAAAGCATAATTTCCGCCAATTCCAATTACCATTATAGAAGCTATAACTGCAATATTTTTAGAACTGAACATATCAACCTTTTTATCTATCATTATAGCAATACCTTGAGCTGCAATAGCTCCAAATAAGTATATTTCTAGTCCGCCTATTACTGCTTGTGGTATAGCATATATTGCGTTAACTAGTGGAGTAAAGAATGATATTACCATTGCTATAAGTGCTGCGACAACTAAAACTGATACAGAGAAAACTTTAGTTACAGCCATTGTACTGATGTTTTCACCATAATTTGTACCTGCTGGACCACCAACAAAGCCTGAAATCATGTCACCAATACCATCACCTATTAAATTCAAGTGTAAATTTTCAATAAGATTGTACTTTTTAGTTGATTTTTTCTTTTTAGCAAGATCATTTACATAAATATCTAACTGATACATATGTGCTGTTGATTCTGGAATTGTTGCAATTGCTATTGGCATAATTGCTGCAACTGCTGCCCATGAAATTTTTGGAAATGTGAATGCTGGAACTGCAAAAATCGCATCAGAACTTCCTGCAATTGTACGGAAAGTACTCATGCTATCTCCACCTATTAAATACAATAGAGCTGCAACTATACATCCAACTGCTGCTCCAAGAAGAAGAGGTATTTGTCCCAAAAATCCTTTTAAGTATTTCGTAAACACAATAGTTGATAACAATGTAGACAATGATATAACCCATATCCAGCTAGAGTTAAAAATTGTTGAAGTAGCTCCATCTGCTAGCATTTTTGGTGCAGCATCGCTAAGAGCGTTGCCTGCTAATGTCAATCCTATAATCATTGCTATAGGACCAGTGATTGAAGCTGGAAGTATCTTTTCTACAGCCTTTGGTCCAGCAAGTTTAACTAATATACCCGCTATTATTGATATAATACCTGACATTATAATTCCAAATTGCACATAAGAAATAGCTTCAGCTGGTATAACGTTGTTTGCACCACTTGCCCAAGCAGCAACTCCATCTAGAGTTTCTTGACTAAGATGTGATTTAATTGCATCACCTGCTAATAATCCAGAAATTGCAGAAAGATATGAAAAACTTGAACCATAATAAAGAGGAATTTTTCTACCAGTTATAAATATAAAGCAAAGTGTTGCTAAACCACTGGCAAAAATTGTAGTAGAGATTTGAAATCCTGTTATAAGTGCAACAGTTACAGTTGCTGGGAACATTACTATCACTTGCTGTAAAGCATATAAAAACAGCTTAAACGGCGAAGGAGTTTCGTCTGGCAAATAGCCCAAAACTTGATTTTCTTTGTTCATTTTAATATTCATCCTTATATGTAATATTTAGGTTAATAAAGGCAACCTATAAACCATAATTATATTTCTTAATATTAATTTAGATTAAAAAGAAAAATACAAATACCATAATTACAATATTTTGCCCTGATTTTGAACAAAAACAGGGCATTTAATCTAGAATATAATATTTAGTAATACAAGAATATAATTATTTTTATCGATAAGAATTATATCATATATGGAATATTTGTTCAATAATTTTTTATTAATTCTTTAAATTTAAAAATTACATCTAGTATTTTTATTTGATCAGTATTAACTATGTTATTTTTTATACAATCTTTTGAATAATATAAAATTTTTTCTCTTGTAAATTATCAGAAAACATGATAAATTAGATAGCAATAGAAAACTTAAAGCTATATATAAAGAGCAATTAGTTATTGTAAAACTAACATAAAATATGAATACGGAGACAATCTAAATGGAAAAATCAAAAAATAAAACATCACAAAAAGAATTAATAAAAAAATATGCTTTATTAGTTATAGGTTGCTTTATAACTGCTTTTGCATCAAACTGCATATTAAAACCAAGTGGATTAAGCACAAGTGGTATTACAGGCTTATCTATTGTTATAGAAAATATTACAGGGATTAATTATACATATATATACTATTTATTCACTATAGTCATTCTTATTGCAACATTTATTCTTATTGGTAAGGATGAGATTATAAAAATTATTATGCTATCCATACTTTATCCAACATTCTTATTTTTACTAAATAAATTTGATATAAAGATTGAACTAAATGATACATTATTGGTAGTTGTTTTTTTCTCTTTGTTTTATGGATTAGGAGTTGGTATGGTATTGAGACTAGGTTACTCATATGGTGGAACTGACACTATCGCTAAGCTTCTACACAAAAAGGTATTACCGTTTGTAAACCTAAGCAATATTATGTTAGTTTTAGATGGAATGATTCTAATTTTTTCAGGCTATGCTTTAGGAATAAAGATAGCATTATATGGATTAGTAATCCAATTTTTATTTACTAAAGTAGTTGATTATGTGATGTTCGGTATTGGAACAGAGTTGTACAAGCATGAAATTATAAGCGACAAATATCAAGAGATAAGTGAATATATAATGAAAAATCTAGGAAGAGGCGTAACTCTTATAGATGTAACAGGAGCTTACACTAATACTAAGAAAGTTAAGCTATGCTGTGTCTGCTCTCCAAAACAATCAGTAGATATAAAAAAATATTTATTAGAAATAGATAAAAAAGCTTATGTTGAAGTTATGCCCATCAGAAGCGTTTGGGGCTTAGGTAATAGATTTAAAAGAATTGATGAGGAATAATTAAAAAGCTTGTAAATGATTAAATTTACAAGCTTTTTAATTTCCAATATCCAGTTTTATTATTACCTATTCTTTCTAATAGACCTTTTACTTTTAATATGTTGATATTTCTTTCTACAGTTCGTTTTGCAATCTTTAACTCACCAGAAATTTCTTCCTGTGTTATAAAAGAATTATTACTTATAAGCTTTAAAATATTCTTCTGAGTTTCATTTATATCAAGATTACCGACATCAATACCGACATCAATACCGACATTACCGACATTACTAAGATATTGCTTATCACTTATTTCTTTAACTATAAAATTATTTCTATAAAAAACAACTACAAAACCATATTTTTCTTTCCTAAATTCAACTTTAACATCATTATTCTTACATTCATGATGAATTCGTTGAATTCCTGATGAATATGATTCTATGTCCTTTGATTTATATAAAATACTAGCAATTAGAGGATTCCTTAAAACTGAATGAGCCCTGTTTTCTATATAATCTTCTGGTGTAAACTCCTCTGGGAAAATACCAGGATTATATATCTCAATCCTATCCTTAAAAATTGATATTTCAGTTCCTTTAGGATCTGTGTACAATCTGTGTGCATAGCTATTAACAATCGCTTCACGTATAGATTCAATAGGTATCTCTGGAAATTCCTCGCGTTTATCTGTGATTTTAACATTCCATATTATATTCTTTTTAATATAATCCTGTCCTGCTTTTAATAACTCAAAAACATTGCCAGTCTTTCTATCAATATCAATAAAAGTAGTTTTTGAATCTGTTGCGAATATAGCCATTTGAAGCTCAACACCAGAATCATCACAAAAAAGAACCTTACCTGCATTTAATAACTTATCATTTTTTAATAATCCTAATTTAGTTAATACATCTTTTTTGTTAGTATATTCAAAAGGAATTCTTTTAGCTTCATTAGCCTTCTTTATATATTCCTTTAAAACTTCTTCCTTAACATCTTCAATTGCTTTATCAGAAATTTGAGAGTCCCACTTCTCTCTTTCATTCTCTGTTTTCAATAAAATTTTTCGCATTTCACTAATTGACAGCTTTTTATCTTGATCACTAACCCTTATATAAGCTCTGCCATCAGCTAAATATGGTAAATCATCGCCTTCAAATTCCACCAATATACAATCTTTATTCTCAATTTTAACATTATTAATTTTAGGGTAAATCCTAGGCTCTATTTTTGTAGTAATTGCTTCTGAAACTTCTCTTAATGTTTTCCCACTAACATCTTGACCTAATACTGTTCCATCATCCTTAATTCCAAAATATATTTTGCCTTTTTGATGTTTATTCAATATCGCTGCTATTGATATGATTGCTTCTTTAATTTCACTTGTAGATCTTTTTAATTCAGTAGCTTCATCTTCTTTAAATATATTCAATTTTAAACACCCCTTTGAAAATATCAATTTTTATCTTTGAAAATTAATAGTGTCTTTTTAAATTCTCCATATTTATCAAAACGTTGTGGTAGTTTATCAGTTTGGATAACACCCACATCTCGTATATATGACCAAAAATCACACAAATCATCTTCTGGAAGAATAATTTCTTCTCCATTAATTAAATGAACACCATCATCCTGCCATGAAATATGTTTTAACTTACTATTATTTATTAACAATGTATCATTAGTTGATATTGCACTCTTTAAATCTTCCTTTAATTTTAAAAATCCAATTGATTCTGGATTACTTACAAGTCATTTTTCTATTTCCACAGCCTAGTCTTGGAAATGCTATAGATTCAATCTCTAAATCTCCGTAAGATCTAGCAAATTTTTCTAAACCTTTTTCTATATATTCAATTTTTGATGGTGAACGCCAATGTTTTTTGGTTGGAAATAGCATTATCCATTTTTTATTGTCTTTCCATAAAAGAAGCTTACCTATATCAAGTTTCTTCTTATCACATTCATCTTGATATATTTTAAACATCTCTGGATATCTATTTTTAAACTCAAGAGCTATACCTTTTCCCATTACTCCTACTATATTTACTGTATTTACTAGTACTTGAGCAGGACTATTAAATAAATCTCCTTTAATATACGTCAGCATAATTGCAACACTTCCTCTGAAAAATTTTAATAAACAAAATTTATTTCTGATACCATCTTATCATATAATTTAAAAATAATCAATAATTTTCTTAGAACAATCGTTCTTTGCTGTGTATGGTTATTAACCCATTTTTATTAATTATCTTTTAAATAAAATGCTCAAAAAGCAATAGTGTCAGCATTGCTGACACTAGGTTTAGCGTTATTCATTTGTTAAATATACTTAATACTTGTTATCATGTTTTTACAAACAATAAACAAATCTGAGAGGCCCTCGACTAGTAATAAGCCTCTTCCTGATTCACAGAAATTACACGCATCTAAGTTTTTAGAATATATGAATCCTGTACCTTCGTCTCCTACACTCATTTCAACACATTTATCATCAATGTATAAGCATATATCTGTAATTTTATTTGTATCATTTTTATTCCCGTGTTTTATACTATTTATAATTAATTCGCTTAAAATTAATTTAATATCGAATAAATTATCCTCACCGATTCTTTTATCAATAAGTGATAATATTTCACTTACTATTTCGTTAACTAAATTAATATCACTTTTGATTTTCTTCTTGATAATTTGGTTCACCTATACAACACATCCCTTCAGTCATATATTTTATACCCAAGTAATCAGTAAATAATCACAAACATATTTATATTTAGCGATTTTTTTCGCTATAAATAGCTCGTTTTGTCTAAATATCATTTAATAACTTACTTTAATAACAATATATGCTAATTATACATTTAATTCATATTTATAATTTCTTCAAACAAGCTCCATACCTTTTCAGTATTTAGCTTTTCTGATGCTGAAAAGGCTGTAATTAAATTTATATCATCAATATTAAGTATTTTTTTTATAATATTCATCTGTTTAACTCTCTGAGCTTTAGATATTTTATCCGCTTTCGTAGCTATTACAAAACCTGTATAACCACAAGACTTAATCCACTCGTACATTTGAATATCATTGACATTGGGCTCATGTCTTACATCAACAAGCAAAATAACCTCTTTTAACTGCTCTCTTGAGCTGAGATATGTTTCTATCATTTTGCCCCATTTTTCTTTTTCGGTTTTAGAAACCTTAGCATAGCCATATCCAGGCAAATCAACGAAATTCACAGTATCATTTACATTGTAAAAATTTATAGTCTGTGTTTTTCCAGGTGATGAGCTTGTACGCGCTAATGATTTCCTGTTTACAAGAGCATTAATCATTGAGGATTTCCCAACATTGGACTTTCCAGCAAAAGCAATCTCAGGAACAGTAGTTTCTGGATACTGTTCCTTTCTTGCAGCTGTTATTATTAATTCTGATTTTTTTACTATCATGTTATTTTTCCTCATTCACCAAAGCATTTTCAATAACCTCATCTATTGTAGTAGCATATACAATATCTAATGTTTTGATTAGCTTTGATTTAATTTTTAGCACGTCTGGTTTATTTTTGATTGGTAATACAACCTTCTTAACGCCTGCACGTTTTGCTGCTAATAACTTTTCCTTTAGTCCACCAATAGGTAATACCTTACCTCTAATTGTAATCTCACCTGTCATAGCCACATCCTTATAGACATGTCTATTAGTTAGAGCTGATAATATAGCAGTAGTTATTGTGATACCAGCAGAAGGTCCATCCTTTGGTATAGCTCCCTCTGGTACATGAACGTGAATATCCTTTGTTTTAAACAAATCTGCATCAATATTATATTTATCAGCATTTGCTTTTATATAACTAAGTCCTGCCATAGCAGATTCTTTCATTACATCTCCTAGCTGTCCTGTTAATTGAAGCTTACCATCCCCCTTCATTATATTGACTTCAACAAAGAGAGTTTCTCCTCCAACAGAGGTCCAAGCTAATCCTGTAACAACACCAACTTGATTTTCATCATAGGTAGTATCAAATAGGAATTTTGGTGCTCCTAGATAATCAATTAGATTCTTAGTACTAATAAGCACAGGCTTCTTAGCTCCTTCAACTAGCTTTACAGCTGATTTTCTAATAATTTTTGCAATGTTTCTTTCTAAGCTTCTAACGCCTGATTCTCTAGTATAATTCTGTATTACTGCCTCGATTACTCCCTTAGAAAAGTTAATATCTTTATCTGTCAATCCATTTTCTTTGATTTGCTTATCTAATAAATAATCCTTTGCAATATTATATTTTTCTTCGTCAGTATATCCTGAAACTTCAATTAACTCCATTCTATCAAGTAGAGGTCTCGGTATTGTACTTGTTGAATTAGCTGTTGTTATAAAGAAAACCTCTGATAAATCAAATGGAATATCTAAATAATGGTCAGTAAAGCTTGTGTTTTGCTCAGGATCTAGTGCTTCTAATAGAGCAGATGCTGGATCTCCTCTAAAATCATTGGCTAGCTTGTCTATTTCATCTAACAAGAACACAGGATTACTAACCTTAACTCTATGAATAGAGTCAATTATTCTACCAGGTATAGCTCCAACATAGGTTCTTCTATGACCTCTAATCTCTGCTTCATCTCTAACACCACCAAGTGAAATTCTAATGAATTTTCTATCCATAGCCTTTGCAATAGAGCTTGCAATAGATGTCTTACCAACTCCTGGAGGTCCAACCAAGCATAGTATAGATCCTTTTTTCTTTGGATTTAATTGCAACACTGCTAAATGTTCAAGTATCCTTTCCTTAACATCATCTAATCCATAATGATCATTTTCCAATGTTTCACGTGCTATCTGAATACTCTTGTTATCCTTAGTTTTCTTACCCCAAGGCAATGCAAACACATAATCAAGATATGTTCTTAAAACTCCATGGTCTGGTGATGAAGGAGATATTCTATTTAGTCTTTTTATCTCTTTTAGTAGCTTTTCTCTAACTTCTTTTGGTATAGCTTTTGAAGCTGCTTTTTTTGCATAATCGCTAATACCATCTCCATCTTCGTCATCTCCAAGCTCATTTTGTATAGCCCTAAGCTGTTCCTTTAGGTAATATTCTTTCTGATAGTCACCAATCTGCTTTTGTACCTTCTCATTGATTTTTTCTTCGATTTGGATAACCTTAGCTTCAGCTATAAATATATTACTTAGCTCAAATAATCTGTCAAATGGATTAAATGTATCTAATAGTTTTTGCTTTACATCTGGTTTAAGGAAAATATATGTAGACAATATATCAGCAAGCTCATCTGGGTTTGATGTGTTTTTCATATTGTCAACAACTTCTGCTGAAATTCTGCTATGAACAGAAACATAGTTTTCAAAGCTCTCCAAACAAACTCTTCTTATTGCTTCCTCTTCATCACTAATGAAAGCATTTGAATCATAAATATATTCTTCTAACTTAACCTCAAAATATGGATCATCCTGTATAATTTCAATAATCTTAGCTCTATGAATACCATCAGCTAAAACTTTGATATTTTCACCAGGAATTTTTAACATTTGCTTAATTTTGCATATTACTCCTACCTCATGAAAATCATGTCTTGTAGGTGCATCTACATTTATATCCTTTTGAACAGCAAGAAAAACCTCTGAATCTTCAAGCATGGCTTCTTCCAAAGCGTTTATGGATTTTTCTCTACCAACATCAAAATGTATTATAACATTAGGAAATATTCCTATTCCTCTGACTGGAATCAAAGGAAGTGTTTTATTTTCTATATTAAAGTTTTTCAATAATATCCCTCCGTTTCTTTTCAAATTTGGTATTATAATTGAACTAGCTTCAATCTTATAAAAAACAACTGCCCCAAAGGGGCAGCACTTTATGAAACATGTTCTTCATTAACACCTTTTATCAATGCCTTATTATGATATATTAATACAGGCTCTGAATTGTTTAAAACAGTATCCTTAGTGATTATACATTTTTTAACATCCTCTCTGGATGGTAAATCATACATAAGCTCAAGCATAATATTTTCTAGAATTCCTCTTAAACCACGTGCTCCTGTATTCATTTCTAAAGCTTTTTCAGCTATTAATTCAAGCGCTTCCGGCTCTATTTCTAAATCTACATTATCAATTTTCAACAAATGCTTATATTGCTTAACTATTGCATTTTTAGGCTTTGTCAAAATTGTTACTAAAGCATCTTTATCTAATTTATTTAATGCAACTATCATAGGCATTCTACCAACAAACTCTGGTATAAGTCCATATTTTAAAATATCCACAGGCTGTATTTGAGATAGCAACAAATCTGTATCCTTTATGTTGTTCATTGATACATCTGAACCAAAGCCCATAGTTTTATTACCAACTCTTTTTTGAATGATTTTATCAATACCATCAAATGCACCACCTAATATAAAGAGTATATTTGTAGTATCAATTTGAATGAACTCCTGTTGTGGATGCTTTCTTCCACCTTGTGGAGGAACATTGGCTACAGTACCCTCCAATATTTTAAGCAAGGCTTGTTGAACACCTTCACCACTTACATCTCTTGTAATTGATGGATTTTCTGATTTTCTTGCTATTTTATCTATTTCGTCAATATAAATAATACCCTTTTGCGCTCTATCAATATCATAATCGGCAGCTTGAATTAATTTTAAAAGAATATTTTCAACATCCTCACCTACATATCCCGCTTCTGTTAAAGAAGTAGCATCAGCAATGGCAAATGGAACATTAATCATACTTGCTAAGGTTTGTGCTAAATAAGTTTTACCACTTCCTGTAGGTCCGATTAATAGTATATTGCTCTTTTGTAACTCAATATCTTTATCTAAATTAATTCTATTAATTCTTTTATAATGATTATATACAGAAACAGCTAGAGCCTTTTTTGCCTTATCTTGCTTAATAACATATTGATCAAGATTTTCTTTGATTTCTGCTGGTTTTAGCAATTCCTCAAATTGTGGTTCTTTGAAAAAGTTATTTTCATTCTCAATTAAATCATTGCATAACTCAACGCATTCATCACAAATATTCACATTTGGTCCAATAAGAAGGTTTTTAACTCTATCCTCTGACTTACCGCAAAAAGAGCATACTGGCTTATTTTTATAATTTTTTGCCATTACAACTAGTATCCTTTCTATTTAAGAAGATATTTTTTTATTTAAGCAGCTAAAAACTACCAAGCTGTAAAAACAGCTATGAAACAAAATGTTTGAAGTTTAATGAAAATTTCAAACATTTCACATTATCTGAATGCTTAATGCATGCAGATTATTTTTTTACAATTATATCATCAATTAAACCATATGCTTTTGCTTCTTCTGCTGACAAGAAATTATCTCTTTCGCAATCTACAGAAATTTTTTCATATGGTTGCCCAGTGTTAGCACTCATGATTCTATATAGATTTTCTTTTATTCTTAATATTCTATCTACATGTATCTTCATATCTGTAGCTTGACCTTGCATACCACCTAAAGGTTGGTGTATCATGATTTCAGCGTTAGGTAAAGCAAATCTCTTTCCCTTTGCTCCAGCTGATAACAAGAATGAACCCATACTTGCTGCCATACCGATACAAATTGTTGATACATCTGGTTTAACATATTGCATAGTATCATAAATAGCCATTCCAGCACTTATTGAGCCACCAGGACTATTTATGTATAATTGAATATCCTTATCAGGATCTTCTGCCTCTAGAAATATAAGTTGGGCAACTACTAGGCCAGCAGTCACATCATTTATTTCATCTCCTAGTATGATTATTCTATCTTTTAATAATCTAGAGAAAATATCGTATGATCTTTCCCCTCTCCCAGTTTGTTCTACTACATAAGGTACTAAAGCCATTTCAAATACTCCTTTACTTTAAAAGTTATTTAATTCTATATTTTATATTAAAAATATATTTAGATAATCTTATCAAACTAAGCTTTAAGCTAACTTAAATTAACTTTGCATTGTCAAGAATCAAATCTAAGGCTTTTACTTTTTGAATATTTTCTTCGATTGCTTCTTTACTTGAACTTAGCATACTTTCTTTGAAACCTTCGAATTTATCTTCTTCAATTAAATATGCTTTAGCAAGTTTTTGAAGCTCGTTGTTAATATCTTCTTCAGCTACAGTAATATTTTCTGCTTTAATTATTGCTTCCATTACTAAATCAGATTTTACGTTTACTAAAGCTTGCTCTCTATAGTTTTGCTTGAATTGATTTACTAAATTTTCAATTAATCCTTCTGCTTGTTTTCCTGTGAAGCCTTGTGAACGGAATTGATTTTCATATCTTTTTGCTTGATATTCCAATTCTCTTGTTACCATAACTTCAGGAACCTCAAACTCATTTTCTTCAATTATTTTTTGAAGAACCTTATCGCTGTTTTCAACCTTTTCTTTTTCTTTAGCTTCTTCTTCTAATTTTTTTCTATAATCTGCCTTTAATTCATCTAAAGTATCAAACTCACTTACATCTTTAGCAAACTCATCATCAAGCTCAGGAAGCTCTTTTTCCTTTATTTCATGAATTGTTACCTTGAAAGTTGCAGCCTTACCTTTTAACTCCTCTGAATGATACTCTTCTGGGAAAGTTACATTGATTTCACATTCTTCACCAATATTTTTTCCTATAAGTTGATCTTCAAAGCCTGGTATAAAGCTTTTAGAACCTATAACTAATGTTTGATTTTGTGCTGTACCACCTTCAAATTGAACATCGCCAGTAAATCCAGCATAGTCAATAGTTAAAGTATCTCCATCTTTAACTGCTCTATCCTTAACTTCAATTATTCTTGAGTTTTTATCTTGGATTTTCTTGATTTCCTTATCTACATCTTCATCTGTTACATTATAAACAACTTTCTCAACTTCTATACCTTTATATTGTTTTAATTCGATTTCTGGAGCTGTTTCTATATCAGCCTTAAATACTATGTCTTTACCTTCTTCAATCTCATTAAAATCTATTTGTGGTCTATCAATTGGTTTAAGCTTTAACTCAGAAACTACCTCTGGATATGTCTCAGATAATACTATTTCAATAGCTTCATCATAGAATATTGTCTTACCATACATTCTCTCAATTATATGCTTTGGAGCTTTTCCTTTTCTAAATCCTTGAATAGCTACGCTATTTCTCATTTTTAGATATGCTTTATTTACAGCCTCCTTAAAACTTTCACTTGAAACTGTAAATTCGATTGATACGATATTGTTTTCTTTTTTTATAATACTTGCATTCATTTAATATTAATTTCCTTTCTAATTTTATCTTCGATATTATACCTACAGATACTATATAGTATGACTATAGAATATCTATAGGCATAATTATTTTATGAACATTTTGTAATTTGTTGAATTATCATTTACAAAATCCAAATATGTAACATTTGTATTATATATACCCATTTTTTATAAATAACCATTATATTATACCATAATAAATATGAAAATCAACTATTTTTTCTATAGCATTAATCCTCATTTTTACTAAAGCAATAATAATCACAATCTATCATAGGCTTATTAACACTAAAAAATATTTTCTTTTTTCTTTTTATGTACTTCATACCACATTTTTGCATGACTCTTCCAGATGCAGAATTTTCAACATCATGGTAGGCATAAATTTTCTGGATACCAACACTATTAACCATGAAATCAATTATAGCTTTAGCTGCTTCAGTTGTAATACCTATATTCCAATATTTCTTAGATAAAGTATATCCAATATTACATGTTTTTAAGTAATTATTAAGACCAGATATTGAAATAGAACCAATAACCTGCATATTTTCCTTTAAAACAATTGCCCAATGATAATACTGTTTACTTTCATATCTAAGCTGCCAATCATCTAAAAAACTTTTAGTTTCATTGATGGATTCATTAACACGCCAAAGTGTATATTTAGCAACATCCTCATCACTAGCCCAATTATTATACATATCTGAGGCATCACTTATTGAAAATCTTCTTAAAATCAATCTTTCTGTATAAAGACTTACTGTTCCTTGATGATTCAACCAAAAATCAGCCATTTTAACTTTTCTCCATTGTATAAATGTTGTTATTATTGTATATGCCTTGTTGATATATTTATAATCATCAACTAAGCTATGGCACAATGCTATAGCTTAGTCGATGAAATAATTTTTAATATTTCTTAGCCTTTTATATAATAGTATACAGTTGCTACTCCATATCCAGTTGCACCTTTGATTTGTCCATCTGATTTTGCTGAAGTATATGTTGTACCAGCTATGTCAATATGCATAAATGGTTTATCTTCCTTAAATTCATTTAAGAACATACCTGCTGATATTCCACCAGCTCCATTAGTTGAGCTATTGTATAAATCAGCTACATCTGATTTTATATTTTCCTTATATTCAGAGAATGTAGGTAATCTCCAGTATTTTTCACCAGAAATTTCTGTTTTTTGATTTATTTTATTGAATAAATCATCTTCTGTTGTTAAGACTGCAGAGCATACCTTGCCGAAGAATGTTGCACATGATCCTGTTAATGTTGAAAGTTCAACAATGCTATCAACTCTTTCTTTTCTTATCATATAAGTTATAGCATCTGCTAATGTAAGTCTTCCCTCTGCATCTGTGCTTGCAACATATATTGTCTTACCTGACATTGATTGAAGAATGTCTCCATTTCTATAACCATTGCCATCAATTAAGTTTTCACAAGCTGCTACAATTGTTGTAACATTTTTCTTTAATTTATTAGCAGCAATTGAACACATAGCTCCTATAACTGCTCCTGCTCCTGCCATGTCGCCATTCATTGTTTTCATTCCATCTCCAGGTTTAAGGAATAGTCCACCTGAGTCATAGCAAAGTCCTTTACCTATAATACCTTTAGAGATTTCATCTGCAGCGCCATTGTATTGCATAACTATAAGTACAGGCTCATTAACACTTGCTTTTGCAACATCTAGGAATGCATGCATACCAAACTCTTCACATTCTTTCTTTGAGTAAAGTTTAACATCAAAACCATATTTTTTACCTAGCTCTACAGTACGTTTTGCTAATTCAGCAGGTGTTAACACATTTGCTGGCTCATTTACTAAATCACGAGCTATACAAACACCTTCAGCTATATTATAACCTTCATTTAATGCATCTGCATAATTATCTTTTCCGTAAACTACTATTTCTTTTTCTGTTAGTTCAGTTTTCTTTTCCTTATGAATATCAAAAGTATAATCACAAAGAGGTAAATTGCTTGATATTTGTCTTACTATCTCTTCTTTATCTTCTGAAAAAACTAAGTTTGTTGGATTGTCAAAGTATACTACTTTTGCTTTAAGCTCATTTAGCTTTGTTCCAACTTTTAATACTGCTTTTCTAAATCCATCAAATGCATTTTGCATAGAACAGTCAAATGAAACCATTATAACATTTACATAGCTTCCATTGAACTTCATTCTTAAAACTCTAAACTTATCTTTTTCTAATTTGTTTTCATCAGTTCCAAAAGCTACATCAAAAGCAGCTTGTATGTCTGCATTGTTGAATTTTGGATCAAAGTCTGGTCTTGAAAAACATACTATAGTATCAAGATTTTGTGGATATGTGTTACTAATTTTAAATTTCATGAATTCCTCCTATTTAAGAATCTATATGATTCATTTATTATTATAGTATTTTCTAACTATTTTAAACATCTTATCAAAATTTTGTTCCATTTCATAAACTAGTTTAAACTGAGTTCTTGTTCTGTCTAAATTGTGATTTTCGCGACTTATTTTAAAATAAGTGTCTCCCTCCAAGTAATCCGTAAGGAATCTCATTCCACATTCTAATGTCATAAGCTTTGAACCCCACACAAGAGATTCTAGCTCAGCCTCTGTCAAAACATCTGCAGTTACTTCTAAATATCCTCTTGCATAAATTTCAAATAGTTCTATATTAAAATGTACTTTTGATAAATCAGGTTCATCCTCTGTAGCTGTGCTTACGCCAAAACGTATAGAGTCACCAAAATCATTAGCACATAACCCTGGCATTATTGTATCAAGATCTATTATGCATATACCCTTTTGAGTATATTTATCAAACAATATATTATTTAGCTTTGTGTCATTATGAGTAACACGCAAAGGAAGTTCATTCTCTTTAAGCTTATCAATAAGATAGCTACAATCTTTTTCACGAGAAAGAGCAAAGTTTATTTCATCTTTTACTAGCTTCACTCTGCCAAGCTTATCAGCTTTTATTGCATTTTTTAAATTATTTAATCGGTTTGGCGTGTCGTGAAACTTAGCAATAGTTTCATGAAGCTTTTCTGCCGGAAACTCACTAAGTTGCTTCATGAATTTTCCAAAGCTTTTTGCACTCTCATAAAAATGCTCAGGTTTTTCTACTGATTGCAAGCATTTTGTATCATCTATAAAATATACTGCTCTCCAAACTTCCTTATCAGAATCTATGTAATAATAATTATTATCATTCGTCTTAATAAGATTTAATGTTTCTCTAAGATATTCTCCGCCATTTTTTATGATTTCATCCTTTAAATAGCTTGTTATATTAAACATATTTTCCATTAAACTAACTGGATCCTTAAAAACATTTGAATTTATGCGTTGTAAAATATACTTTCTTTCCTTAACATGAGAATTTGTTACACAAACGCAATATGTATTGTTTATATGACCTTCACCAAATAAAAAGCATTTAGTAACAATTCCACCAAAATCATAATTGTTCAAGGCTTCATTAATTTTTATATCCATGACCATATATTATTTATTTCCCCAAAGAGGTGTTTTATATTGACCTTCTTTGTGTTTTTCCAACATGGCATCAATGACAATATCCTTATCTTCTTTATAAGTCATACCATACCATTTATCATCACTTCTTAAAACCTTTACTGTTGCTTTCTTTTCATCAACTAATTGTCCAACGAACTTAGGTAATAAGTATTCTCCTTTTAAAGGATTTGTTTTTAGTGCTTCATCAAGAAAATTAGGGAAATAATCTTCAAGCTCCTTAATAAAATTTTGTGTAAATCCAAATAAGTTCATGCTAACAGTACTACTTATATCAAGCTCAGTCCATGACTCTCCATTGTTCTCTGTATAGCGTGCTGTATTTCCATGCTTCTCAATTTTTAAACGTTCCACAACATTTTTTAAGTATCCATTTTCATCTACTAAACAAACTCCTCTTGATACAGTACCATTATCAGATAGAGTGTTAGCAAGAACATAAGCAACCATAGCATAATCATTCTTTTTAGGATCTTTACAGCTACATAAATAGTCATATATAGTCTTGAAGGCTTCCGGACCATAATAATCATCTGCATTAATTACAGCAAATGGTGCATCTATTAGGTTTCTTGCACTCATTACAGCATGACATGTACCCCAAGGCTTTACTCTATCCTTTGGAACTTCATAGCCTTCTGGTATATCATTAATATCCTGATATGCATATTTTAAATCAACATTTTTTGATATTCTGTCTCCTACTGCTTGCTTGAATTGCTCTTCAAATTCTTTCTTAATTATAATAACAACTCTCTCGAAGCCTGCCTTAATAGCATCATATACAGAATAATCCATTAATGCTTCTCCGTTTGGACCAACTCCATCAGTTTGCTTTGAGCCTCCATATCGACTTGCCATACCTGCTGCCATTATAACTAATATTGGTTTTTTCATTTTAAATATATTCCTTTCCTAATATTTGTTTTATTTTTGACTTAAGGTTTAATTTCAACTTTTTATTATAATATTACTTTCTATATCTATCTAATTCTATTAGTTTTCCACCATTAAGTCTTGATTCTTCTGCTGCTAATGCACAATAATGGCTCTCAACTGAATGTTCAACTGAAGTTATGGAGCTAGTTGGTTCTTTGTCATATATTAACATATCTAAAAATTCGCTAACCATTCTATTGTCTCCACCACCATGACCAGAAAAATCAGTTGTTATTTTTGATACATCAACCTCTACTGTATCTTCACCAAATCTAGTAAGCTTAATAATATTTGTTGACATATCAGCAATAATTTCACCCTTGGTTCCCATAATTTTTGCATATCTTGAACCTGTTGCTGTGAAACCGCTCATTGTAAGATGAACATTTGAACCATCAGTCATTTCAAGATTAACTACTTGATGATCAACTACGTTGTTATCACAATGGTACACACATCTTCCATAAGGTCCTGTTTTAATAGCTTCTGTTATACTATCAACACTTGGGTGAAGTGCTAATACATCTAATGGCCATTCCTTGTAACCATTTGCTACACCTATTCTTTTATTTGTTATATATATTTTTTCAGCATCAAAAGGACAGTTTTCCTTTGCTTTACATCCATCTAAGCAACGATGAGCTGCTCCTACTGGAGCACATTCTTCCTTAAATAAATATGTATTTCCAAATGATGATACAGATTTGCAAGTCTTACCTGTAAGCCATAAGTATAAATCCATATCATGACAGCATTTTGCTAGTATCATTGGACTTGTTGTTTCTGAATCTCTCCAATTACCTCTAACAAAGCTATGTGCTTGATGCCAATAGCCAACATTTTCAAGAGCCATAACGCTGATTACTTCACCTATAGAGTCCTCCTCAATCATTTGCTTTAACTTAGTATAGTAAGGGGTATATCTTAGCACATGACAAACTACCACTTTTCGATTATATTCTTTAGCTACCTTTACTATTTCTCTGCATTCGTCAAGATCAGGTGATATTGGTTTCTCAAGAAGTATATGATATCCTTTTTTTAAAGCAGGTATAGCATGTCCTACATGCTGCTTATCTTGTGTTGTGATAAACATTACATCTGCTATTCTTTCTTGTTCTAAAAGTTCTTCCGCACTATTAAAGCACATGTTTTGTGGAATGTTGTAAAGACTAGCAACTTCATCTACTTTTGATCTGTCTATATCTGCTATAGCAACAATCTCCATTTTTTCAGGATAAATATTTGCACATTTTGCATAAGTATCCTTTCCTCTACTACCTAAACCAGCTAAAGCAACCTTTAACTTCTTCATAATGTTAATCCTCTCTTTTGTCATTTATTATTGAAAATACTTCATTATATTAAAATACTAAAATGCTTTCTATGAAAACTATTAATTATTTTTTTCAAATCTCCATGAATCTTGTACCATGTCAGATAAGTTTTTCTTTGCTTCCCAGTTAAGCTCACACTTTGCCTTTGAAGCATCTGCATAACACTCTGCAATGTCGCCTTTTCGTCTATCAACAATATCATATGGAATCTTAATATGATTAATTTCCTCAAATGTATTAACAAGCTGTAAAACTGATATGCCTTTTCCGGTTCCTAAATTGTATATATTTACTCCAGGCTTAATGTTTTCAATTGCAGCTAAATGACCTTCTGCTAAATCAACAACATGTATGTAATCTCTAACACCTGTTCCATCTACTGTATCATAATCATTTCCAAAAACCTTTAGTTTTTCAAGTTTACCTTTTGCAACTTGAGTCACGTAGGGCATTAAATTATTAGGTATTCCGTTAGGAACTTCGCCAATCAAACCACTTTCATGTGCACCTATTGGATTAAAGTATCTAAGAAGAGTTACACAAAAGCTCGGATTAGCTTTTGCTATGTCAGAAAGTATTCTCTCATTCATCGCTTTTGTTTCACCATAAGGATTAGTGGTAGGTAGCAAGTCCATGCTTTCAACAAAAGGAACTATATTATTTCCGTATACAGTTGCTGATGAACTAAATACAAACTTATTAACATTGTACTTATTACAAAGCGTAGCTAGTACAATTGTACTCAAAAGATTATTGTAATAATACTCCAAAGGCTTTTCAACAGACTCACCAACAGCTTTAAACCCTGCAAAATGTATTATTCCTTCAATATCATTTTCTTTAAATACCTTTTCTGTCTCTTTTTCATCTGTCACATCTATCTTATAAAATTTAATATCCTTAGCACTTATTTTTTTTATCTTATCAATAACTTCAATGCTACTATTGCTTAAGTTATCAGCAACTATTACATCATAGCCTGCTTCTAATAGCACTACACAGGTATGGGAACCAATATAGCCTGCACCACCTGTCACAAGAATGCTCATAAATATCCTCCCTTTTATTCATCTTAAAACATATTTTTAATATACTTTATTATTTTTTATTTCGTATAAAAGTTTTATATAATTATTATATCTAATCTCACTAATTTCATTGTTTTTTACTGCTTCCTTAACAGCACAGCTTGGTTCTTTATCATGCATGCAATTATTGAACTTACAATTTTCACTATTTTCTCTAATCTCTGGATAATAATAACTAAGCTCATGATAATCTATTTCATTAATATCAAAGGAACTAAAGCCAGGTGTATCGACTGCAAAACCGCCAAAATTCAACTTATATATCTCAGCATGACGAGTAGTATGCTTTCCTCTTTTTAATTTTTCGCTAATTTCTCCAGTTTTTAACTCAAAACCATTATCAATTGCATTCATAAGTGAAGATTTACCAACTCCAGAAGGACCTGAAAACAAACTTATTTTATCAGTTAAAAGTTCTTTAAACTCACTAAGTAAATTGTCATTATACATAGAAGTAAAAATCATTTTATATCCGGTGTTTTTGTATATATCAATGTATTTTGATACATAATCTTTATCTACAAGGTCACATTTATTAAAGCATATAATTGGCTTTAAACTGTTAATTTCAGATGCAATTAAGAGTTTATCTAATAATAAAAAACTTGGTTCTGGATTTTTCACTGCAAATACAATTATTATTTGATCAATATTAGATACTAGCGGTCTCTTCATCTCATTTTTTCTATCTAATATTTCTTCAATATAACCGTTTTTTTTATTTTCTTCTGTCAATCTAATTACTACTCTATCTCCAACCAAAGGCTTGATGTTTTGATTTCTAAACAATCCCCTTGCTCTACATTCAATTATTCCATCATTAGTATCAACATAATAGTTTCCACCGACTCCTCTAATAATCACACCTTGCAATTAATCGCCTTCCCTTCTAATTTATTATTCAAAGCTTATCGTTAATATACCTACAGATTCTCCATCTACAAATACTTCATATTCATTAACTCCAGTTCCAGTAATAATAACTTCTTTAGATTTTTCTGCATTTTTATTATCATATTCTTCATTATAAATAAGTTCTTTACCTATATCAGATAGTTTATATACAGAAATCAATACCTTTTCTTTTCCTTCTGGCAATGGAACACTTATTGATCTATATATAAGATTATCACTTTCTCCTGAACCTTCGCCTTCGCCTTCACCAGGATTTGGAGTAGTCTCAAGCTTACCCAAACTGACAACTAAACCAATAGGAGTTGACTCTTCAATCTCATCCCCAGCTCTATATGTTTGTTTAATTACTATATCCTTCTCAAATTCATCGCTATTTTCGTATGTTACTTCTCCAATGTTTAATTTTAGTTCTTTTAATTTTTCTTTAGCAGCTTCAATATTTAATCCTACTAGTTTTGGAACCTTAACATGAATAATTTCAGCACCTTTACTGTATACATAATCAACCTTCGTTCCAATTTGAACCTTTTTACCTGCTTCAGGTGATTGCTTAATAATCTTACCACTAGGCTGATCACTAAACTCAGATGTTACTTCTCCAAGCACTAAACCTAAATTATTTAGGATACCTTCAGCTGCAATTCTATATTCCACTAAAAGGTTTGGAACCTCTACTTCTTTTGTTCCTTTACTAATTACTATCTCTATAGGATATCCCTTTTTAACCTTTTGTTCTGCTTCAATATTTTGTTTACAAACTACTCCCTCAGCATACTCAGAATTGAAAATTCTGTCTTTTACAGTTACTAGAACACCTGCTTCATCTGCAAGCTTTCTAGCCTCTTCTTCGGTCTGTCCAACCAAAGCAGGTACCACTACCTCAGGTACTATTAATAATGATTTTATTGCAAAAAATCCTATTATACTCACTAAAACTAAAGCTGACATTATAGCTGAAAAGGTAATCATAAAATTATCCTTTTTTGTTTCAGCATTTTCATTGTCATTAGCCTTTTTTCTCTTCTTTTTAGTTGTTTGTTCTTCTTTATCTGTTAATATTATTGTTGTGACTCTATTATCAGGATCCTTAAGCTCAGAATTGCTTTTATCAGCAGAAAAGAAGTCATCAAAAGCTTTGCTACTTCCAACTTTATCTTCAGGTTCTTCTTCTGGATTAATAATATTATCAGAAATATTATTGTTATTAATATTATTATCAGTTAACATATCAGCATCTATTTTAGGCATAATTATTGTTGGTGAATTTTCTGTGTCAAGATACCTGTCTATTATCTCTGGTTCATGAGAAGAATTTTTTTGTAGCATAAATAAATCCTTCAACAAGTCTGAAGCTTTTTGATATCTATAGCTTTGATGCTTTTCCATACATTTCAATACTATTGCTTCAAATCCTTTTGAAATTGTTAAATCTTCAAATCTTTGTGTTGGAGGTAATGCAGGCTCCTTAATTTGTTTCATAGCTACCGAAATATGATTATCTGCATCAAACGGCACAGTTCCAGTAATCATTTCATACATAACTACTCCAAGAGAATATATATCTGATTTTTCATCTACATATCCTCCTCTTGCTTGTTCAGGTGAAAAATAATGAACAGAACCTATTACATTAGAAGCGTTATTAAATGTTACAGAGCTTGCAGCCTTTGCAATTCCAAAATCTGCAACCTTTACAATACCTTCTTCTGTTATCATAATATTATGTGGTTTTATATCTCTATGAATTATCTTATTAGCATGCGCATGCTTTAATGCTTCAGCAACCTGCATACTAATTCTAATTGTTTCTTCTTCGTTAAGCTTACCGTTTTTTGTTATATAATCCTTTAAAGTTACTCCCTTAATATACTCCATAACAATATAATAAATATCATCTTCTATACCTGTATCATAAATATTAACTATATTTGGATGGTTTAGGCTAGCTGCTGATAATGATTCCTGTTTAAATTTTTCAACAAAATCAGAATCTGAAGTCAACTCATCTCTCAATATTTTTATAGCTACAAATCTATTTAAAACTCTACACTTTGCTTTATAAACAACAGACATTCCTCCGCCGCCAATTTTTTCAACTATTTCATATCTATTTCCTAAGATTTTTCCTATCATTAATCTTCACCTCTATCTGTAGTATCTATAATTATAACAGTAATATTATCAGTTCCACCATTTTCATTAGCTAAATTTATCAACATATCCGCTATATTAGTTCCATGTTTATTAATACAATATAGTATATCATTGTCAGTAATGTGATTTGTCAGTCCATCTGAGCATAAGAGAAGTTTATCATTTTGTTTTAACTCAATTTCGAAAATATCAATATTTATATCATTCTCTACACCTAAAGCTCGAGTTATTTCATTTCTTTTTGAATGCTTCTTAGCCTCAGCTTTGGTTATTTCTCCCTTTTTCACAAGCTCCTGTACGTATGTATGATCATCTGTAATTTGTTTTATGTAATCCTCATTAATTAAATATGTTCTGCTGTCTCCAACATTTCCTATATATGCAATTTTCTCAATTTTATCTATTACAGACATAGTAATTGTAGTACCCATTCCGTAGTATTCTTCAGCACTAAAAGATTTATCATATATGGCCTTATTAGCTAAATTTGCACATTCAATAATAAATTTAGGTGCTTGAAAATTTGGCTCTATAATTTGACTGATAAAGTAATTTTTAATAATGTTTACTGCCATATTGCTTGCAATTTCACCTGCCTTATGACCTCCCATGCCATCAGCTACAACACATAAATAGTAGTTTTCCGACTCATGAATTGCTAAATTATCCTCATTAATGTTTCTTATCTTTCCACTATTTGTACCATAATATGATTTCATCTTAACTCACATCCTTTTCTCAATAGCATTATTTCTTAATTGACCACAAGCGGCATTTATGTCACTGCCTAATTCTCGTCTGACTGTTGCATATATACCTAAGTCGTTTAAAGCTTTTTTAAATTTATCTATATTGCTTTCCTTTGATGCGCTTATTTTACTTTCTTTAATTGAATTATATGGTATTAAATTAACATTACATAACAAATCCTTTGCATAATTGCTTAAGTTTACTGCATCAGTGTATGTATCATTAAACTCATCTATCAATATATATTCAAAGGTTATCCTTTTATTTGTCTTTTTAATATAATATTCGCATGCTTTCTTTAAATCCTCAAGATTATACATCCTAGCAATTGGCAAGATTTTTTCTCTCTTTTCTTGATTAGCAACATGCAATGATATAGCTAATGTTATCTGAAGATTTAAATTAGCTAACTCATATATCTTAGGAACAAGTCCACAAGTTGACATTGTAATCTTTCTAAGACTGATATTTTGTCCCATCTCGTCGTTTATTATATGGAAAAATTTTATTAAATTATCATAATTTTCTAGCGGTTCACCCGTCCCCATTACAACAATATTACTAATTTTTTCTCCTGAGTCTTTTTGGACAATGTATATTTGATTAAGTAGCTCTGCTACACTTAGGTTTCTGATAAACCCATTCTTCGTTGAGGCGCAAAAAACACAGCCCATTTTGCAGCCAACCTGAGATGAAATACACAATGTATTTCCATGCTTGTACTTCAAAAAAACTGTTTCTACAATATTGCCATCCTCTAATAGTAGTAAATATTTTTTTGTTTCATCTTGCTTTGAATCCAATCTTTGTAATATGCTTATATTTGTAAAATCAAAGTTTTCTTTTAATAACTCTCTCGTTTTTTTTGCAATATTAGACATTTCATCAAAGCTAGTTACATTTTTCTGATGTATCCATTCATAAATCTGCTTTGCTTTATAAGAAGGCTCAGCAATTAAAGTCATCTGTTCTTGCAGTTCTTCTAATGTTAAAATATCAATTTTTTTCTTCATGCTAAGCATCCTTTCTCTCGCATATGTATACTATAGTCTTGCTCCGCAAGCCATTTTAAATATGCTGCGCATATGTATTCCATAATCTCAAATTCGTTGAGATATTTGGTATAATATGCAAAGCATATTATATCATAGTTTTCTTAATTTTTGCAATAAAAAAACCATCCATATCATGTATATGTGGATATATCTCAACATATCCATCTTTTGCTGTTTCAAATATACCCTTTGTTTCGGCACTTATATCAATGAGCTTATAATTAGTATTATTTTTCATAAAAGTTTTAATCAGCTCAATATTTTCTTTTTTATCACATGTACAAGTTGAATACACTAATTCTCCGTTTGATTTAAGATATCTAGAAGCATTTTCCAGTATCTTATATTGTAAATTCAACAAATTCGTGTTATCGTCATTGCCTTCTTGCTTTTTATATTTTATTTCCGGCTTTCTTCTTATAATACCTAGACCAGAGCAAGGAACGTCAACAATACAACAGTCAAATTTATTCACTAATTTTTCATCAAAAACAGAAGCATCAGCTAACTCTACTGTTATGTTTTTTAATCTTAACCTCTTAACATCATTTTTAATTAGTTTAATTTTATGCTCATATAAATCCCTTGATATTACAACACCAGTACCATTTAACCTCTCTGCTGTATCCATTGTTTTACCACCAGGAGCAGCACATATATCAAGTATCCTTGAGTTTTCACTTGGATTTAAAACCTGAGCTACTAGCATAGAGCTTTCGCTTTGTACAGAAAACAAACCCTGCTTATACTCTTCTAAATCATCTAAGTTACTCATATTTTCGATAATCATACCTTTATCTGCGATTTTACATTCAGTACAAAGTATATTCTTCTGCTCTAATCTTTTTTTCAATTCCTCTTTACTTATTCTATTTAAATTAACTCTTATATTTAACTTAGCTTCTTGATTATTTGCTTTTAAAACATCTTCAATCCTATCAATGCCAAATAGGCTAATAAATTTCTTAATCAGCCAAATAGGATATGAATATTTAATTGATAAGTATTCAAGCTTATCTTCATTCTTTGAAGAGCTTTTTAGCTCTTCTATATCATTTAAAACTTGCTCCTTGTTTCTTAGAATATTTCTAAGAACAGCATTAACAAACTTTGATGCCTGCATACCTATTTTCTTCTTTATATATTCAACACTTTCATTAACAACAACAAATTCCTTTGAATTTTCAAGAAAGAACATTTGATAGACTGCAAGCCTAAATGCTACAAGTATTTCTGTCTGAAGCTTTTTGGTTTTAGTTGATGAAAACTTGTTTATTACATAGTCTAAAAAATATATATTCTCTACTACACCAAGCACTGTCTTTCTATAAATTTTATGTAAATTTTCATCTAACTTTTTAATATCATTATTAATGACTATATTTGAATATGAATCATTTTGATGAATTTTCTTTAATGATTCTATACTTACTATTCTGAAATTATCAGTCAAAAAATCACCTGCTTATTTATTAATTATCCTTAGTGCTTATAAAATACTCATTATCTAGTCTAATCTTCTCTTTAAATGAATTTCCTCTTAAATAATCCTTAGTTGAAACCTTGTTTTTACCAGGCATTTGAAATTCTTCTATAAGAATAACTTTATCGTCTCCAGCTTTTACAAATATCCCATTTTTAGAAGCTTCTAGCACTGTTCCAGCCTCATAACTTACATTGCCATTATATTTATCGATAACAGAAGTCTTAGAAACCTTAACAGTAGTAGAATCAAAATACGGAAAATACGCTAATTGATTAGGATTCAAGCCTCTAACCATATTGTGTATGTTCTGTGCGGTATCTTTCCAATTTATTAATGACATTTCCTTCTTAAGCAATGGAGCATAGCTAGATTTACTGTCATCCTGCTTTATTCTATCAATTTCATTTATTCTATTGATTGTTTCGATTAAAAGCTTAGCTCCTGATTCACTTAATATATCATGTAGCTCTCCTGCATTCATATCTTCGCTTATTTCTACTTCACTTTTCAAGAGCATATCACCAGTATCTAAGCCCTTATCCATAAGCATTGTTGTAACACCAGTTGTTTTATCACCATTTATTATAGACCAATTTATTGGTGCTGCCCCTCTAAGTTTTGGAAGCAGTGATGCATGAACATTGATACAACCATGTTTTGGAGTATCAAGTATTTCCTTGCTAAGTATCTGTCCATAGGCAACAACTATTATTAAATCGGGATTTAATGATTTAATTTTAGCTATAGAATCTTCATGCTTAATTTTTAATGGTTGGAAAATTTCTAATCCTAATTCTTCTGCTTTTTCCTTAACCTCAGATTTTTTAATCTTTTTACCTCTACCAAAAGGTCTATCTGGCTGAGTAATAACAAGACTTATGTTATGCCCTACATCATGCAGTTTTTCTAAGCATGGAACAGCAAAAGCAGGTGTTCCCATAAAAATTATATTCATTATTCTTCATCATCCTCAATTTCATTAATCATTTTATCTATATAAAGAATTCCATCAAGATGATCAAGTTCATGACACGCACATCTTGCTAACAATCCTTCACCTTCTAACACTTGTAAGTTACCATCAATATCAGTGTATTCAACCGTTACATTAGTAGGTCTAAGTACTTCTCCTCTTCTACCAGGTACACTTAAACAGCCTTCAGCATCAATTTCTTCTCCACTTGATTTTGTAATCTTAGGATTAATCATTTTATATAAATTATCATCATCAACTTGAATAACAACAAGTCTTTTTAATACTCCAACCTGTGGAGCAGCAAGACCTACGCCATTCTTTTCATGCATAGTATCAACCATATCATCCAGAAGAGTTAGTATTTTTTGGTCTATTTTTTCTACCTCTCTACTTTTTTTTCTTAAAATATCGTCACCATCAATTCTCACATTTCTTAATGCCATTAGATAAACTTCCTTTCTATTTAAACATTTTCAGTATCTATATTTATACTTATTTTTATATTTTTAACGTCCTTTTCCATATAAAGCTCTCTTATTATAGCCTTTAACTCGGTTGCATACTTAAGAGAAACCTTAATAAATAAATTTATTCTAAATTCATTATTTACTCTATATATTGAATGGGGAGTAGGACTAAATAATAATACTCCTTTTCCCTTAAACTTATCTTCAATCTTTTGTTTTAATATTTCATAGCTATCAAAAGAAAATTTCTTTAAATCATCTTCAAACTTTGAAATTGTACAAATATTAATTATATTCAAATAAGGTGGGTATGCAAATTCTTTTCTAAGCATAGCCTCTTCCTTTATGAAATTTTCATAATCATATGCTTTTGCTGCATTTACTATGAAATTCTCAGGCTCATAGGTTTGAATATATACATAACCCTTTTTATCACTTCTGCCTGCCCTTCCACTTACTTGTGTAAGTAATTGAAATGTTTTTTCTCCAGAATTATAAAAAGGTAGATTTATTAAAGAATCAGCAGATAAAACACCAACTGTTGTAACATCAGGGAAATCTAAACCCTTTGCAAGCATCTGTGTACCTATTAGTATATCTATTTCATGATTTTTAAAATCATTATATATATTCTCATAACTATCCTTAGATGACATAGAATCAAGATCCATCCTAGCTACTTTATAATCCTTAAATATTGATTCTATAAATTCTTCTGCTCTCTGTGTTCCGAAACCAAACTGTTGTATTTTATCGCTGCCACACTCAGGACATTTGTCAATTACAAATTTAGTTCTCCCGCAATAATGGCATTTTAACTTGTTTTCATTCATATGATAGGTCATTGACACATCACAATTATCACACTTAACTACATTTCCACATTTTCTACAGGATATAAAATTTGAATATCCACGTCTGTTCACAAACAATATTACTTGCTCTTTATTTTTTAACGATTTTCTAATACTTTTAAATAGCTCTCTACTTAAAATTGTATCATTTCCACTCTCTACTTCTTGCTTCATATCAATAATTTTTATTTCTGGAAGATTCGCTTGATTTGCCCTGTTTTTTATTTCAAGAAGCTTTATATGACCACTATTTACCATGTTATAGGTTTTAAGAGATGGTGTAGCAGAACCAAGAACTACTTTGCAATTCTCAATATAAGCTCTCCTTATAGCAGTCTCAACACTGTCATATTTTGGTGAGGTTGATGATTTGTAGCTATCCTCGTGCTCCTCATCAACAATTATTATACCTAAATCCTTTATTGGAGCAAACAAGGCTGACCTCGCACCAATAACTACATCTACTTCATTATCTAATACCTTTTTCCACTGTATATATCTTTGTTTAGTAGTTAGCTTACTATGAAAAACAGCAACTTTTTTACCAAAGCTTTTTTCAAATCGCTCAACTATTTGATTTGTTAAGGATATTTCTGGAACAAGCATAATTGACTGTTTACCAAGCTTTCGATAATAATTTATTAAATTAATATATACCTCAGTCTTACCACTGCCTGTTACTCCATGCAATAAATAAGCTTTATCTGTAGAATTAATTATCTCATCATAGCATTGTTTTTGTTCAGAATTAAGGGTATTAATATATAATTTATCTTTATCTGTTTCATCTTCTAAATACAACTTTTCATCTACTGCAACTATACCTTTACTAATTAAAGAATTGATTACAGCGTTTGAAATACCTGTCTTCTCAGTAAAATCTTTTAATAATATGTTATCAACACTCTTTAAATATTCTACCGCAATAATTTGCTTACTTGATTTTTTCAAATTATACTCATCTATAGGTTTATCTCTGTCAACTAAATATATAATTTTCTCTTTTATTAATTTATTTTCTTTGTCATGCTCATACTTAATCTGAGAAGGTACCATAAGCCTTATAACATCAGAATATTTACATATATATCTTTCTCTCATCCAAACTGCAAGCTTTATAAGCTCTGGTTTTACAATAATTTCATCATCTATTATGTCTATTATTGGTTTAATCTTGTCTATTGGCACATCTGTTTGTGAGATAATTTTAACAATTAAAGCATCCATTGTGTCTTTTACTCTAGAAAATGTTATTTTTACTCTTTTACCAACCATGACATGATTTAGAAGCTTATCTGGAACGCCATATGTATATATAGTATCTGTACTTTTAGAATTGTTATTGATTATGACTTGAACAAATTTTTTATACATATACAAGCCCATGCACCGATTTTACATATAACCAACCTCTTTCTTTTAAAGAGGATGCATTTAGCATGAGCATCGGTACTTTTCCTTTTTTTGTTTATACTTTCTTACAACCTTCTACATCCTTTTCAAACATTATAAAAAGCAAAAAAGCTTGACAGAGTTATAATGCCCTTTAATCTTAAGGCACCAAGTCTTCTCATACAATGAGAAGACATTGTTCTAAGTCAAACTACTCTTCGCTTGGATATATTGGCTTTACCTTGCCATCATAAAACTCTTCTATTGCAATTGAAACTGGCTTTGTTGTCTTTGTTAATACTAGTGGATCTTCTCCTCCAACTATTTGTCTTGCTCTTTTTGATATAACAGTTACCAATGAGTATCTGCTATTTACCATGCTTAATAATTTATCAATTGATATATTTTGCATAATCTCTCTCCTTCTATATTAAATTACTAAAATTTTTAAATCTATGTAAATATATAAATTATGTTATAAAACTAATTTTCTCCTGCTACTTTCTTAATCAAATCATCATTTCTTACTGTTCTCAATTTTTCAACATCTATAATATTTTTAATTTTACTAACAGCAACTTCAAGATTATCATTCATTACAACATAGTCATATTCCTTTGCATAAGCTAATTCATCCTTAACGCACTTCATTCTTTTTCCAATAACCTCAATTGTATCAGTTGCTCTGGTTATTATTCTCTTTTGAAGCTCATCTATTGAAGGTGGAACTATAAATATAAACACGCCTTCAGGATAAGCCCTTTTAACCTTTAATGCTCCTTGAATATCTATTTCAAGAATCACAGTTTTACCTGTTTTAAGTTTTTCAACAACCTTTCCCTTTGGAGTACCATAGTAATTATCGTATACAGTGGCATACTCTAAAAACTCCCCATTTTCAATTTTTTCTTTAAATGTATCTACACTAATAAAGTAGTAGTTTTTACCTTCTATTTCACCAGTTCTTGGTGCTCTAGTAGTAGCAGAAACTGATAGCTCTAAATCCTTTTGACTTTCTGTCAAATATTTGCATATTGTTCCTTTTCCAGCACCAGATGGACCAGAAATTACTACTAATAATCCCTCATTCATTTTATCCTGTGTTCCTTTCATCTATTCATCTATTTATCTATTCATCTATTCAATGTTCTGAATTTGTTCTCTAATTTTTTCTAATATATTTTTAACTTCAATAACACTCTTAGTAATGTCTAAATTACCTATTTTTGAACCTATGGTATTAATCTCTCTATTAGCCTCTTGTATTATAAAGTCTAATTTTTTTCCAATAACTCCACCTTCGGCCAGAGTGCTTTCTATCTGCAATACATGAGAGTTTAAACGTATTAGTTCTTCATTTATATCACTTTTATCAGCATAAAAGGCTATTTCATTATATAGTCTATTTTCATCTAAATCGTACTTGCTACCAAGAAGTTCTTTTATCCTATTTTCAAGCTTTTCCTTATATTCTTCAACTAAAGCAGAAGAATTAAGTTTGATATCATCAGCTAAAACCTTTATCTTGTCTACACCACTTAATACATCAATTTTTAACTGTTCACCTTCTAGCTCTCTCATTAGAAGAAGCTTATCTATAGCATTTTTAACAGCATTTTCAACGTTAATTGCAAGTTTTTCTTCATCTTCTGAATTATCCTTTGCAACTAAAACATCTTGAAACTTAATTATAGTGTCTAGTCTTGCATCATCATTAAGTCCCAAAGTTCTTTTAACTTCTTCTATTGCATTTTTATACTGTATAGCTAAGTTTAAATTAGGAGCAATAACTGTATCAGACTCACTTATGTATTCTATGTTTAAATAAACATCTATTCTTCCTCTAGAAATACTATTTTTAACAATTTTTCTTATATTATCCTCGTAGAACCTTAAATGTCTTGGAGTTTTGATATTTATATCGCTATATCTGTTGTTAATAGTCTTAATTTCTGCTATTATATTTTTAACTCCATCATTATACTCGCCCTTACCGTAGCCTGTCATACTTCTTATCTTTTCCATAGTATTCCCCTTTAAAGTTGTTTGTTGATAAAATGTCATATTTTAATAACATCACATCTAGATTTTTATATAAAGTCAACATTATAATTATACCAAGCTTTTAAGGAATAGTAAACAAAAAAATAATATTTTGTCATAAGTAATAGCTGCAATAAAAAAATGCCTAACTTTTTACTAACTGTAGGCATTTTTCTTGATTAAAATACTTATATTAAATTAATTGTTAATTTTCAATTCTTCATTCTAGCATATATATGTTTTTTCTATCTCTATATCCATTTGATGATGTCACATATGAATACAAGCATACTTTTCCACCCTCTTGAACTTGAAAGTATGATGAATACATATCTAATCCTTCTGTTAATGATGTATAAGCTTGAACTTTTATATTAGATTTTAAACCTACTTCACCAACTTTACCATCTAGTTCAACCTTGAATATTTTGCATTTTGGAGTATCAGCATTAATATAAAGCAAGTTATCTTTTAGAAGAACAGAATTAATAGTATCTATCGAATAATCCTTATTAATAGAATATGTTTTTTTGTTTTCTATATTATATAATACTATTTTTCTTGTAGATCCTTGATCAACCCAACATATCCAATCTTTACTAGACATATATATTGATGGACATTCATAAATTGTATTTTCAATATTTTGTTGAACATATGGAGCAATATTACCTATAACCAATACAGCCAGTTTTTCTTTAGTTTTCAAATCATATCTATTCACAAACAATTCATTTCTAGTGTTTTTTGAAAAGAATGTTATATAATTATTATCAACATGGGGTGCTGTTGTATAAATTAATTCACTTGTTTCTTTAGATACAATGTCTTTAAAACTCAGCTCAAAAAATTTATTTGTAATATGATTATATAAAAACAAATTATTATCAGCTTGTAATTTATCATCTTCAGGTTTTTTCCATATTATAAGAAATTCTTCAGCGACTGATAACTTTATATTATCTCCATAATTATTTCTTTCATTATTTTGAAAACTTATAATTTCATTAATTTCTCCATTTTTTAAATCCATTTTTATAATGCGATCATTGTCATCATCTATCTTTTGCTCATACCAATATGCGTATGAAGATATACTACATAAATCAAATATTTTTGTTTGAGATACTTCTCTGATTATTTCTTCCTTTCCTGTTTCAATGTTTTTTGAATATAATCCAACATATGGGAAACCGCCAGCGCTATCTGATGGCTCATAGGCAACAGTATATAATATTTGATCCAAACCTAAGTAATAATTAGGAAACCAATAACTCATGTTCTCTTTTGTAGCTTGTAATTCTATATAATAATTATCAAATACTTTAACAGATAAATTAGCTTTTGTAAGATCAATTATATAAGCATCAGGTATGTTTGCTATATGCTCATAGTCTTTAATGTTATCTTTGTTATTATCTAGAATATTTTCTTGCTCTTTATTAGTAACATAATTATTACAAGATGTACATAGTGTTATAACTATAATTATACTTATAATAATTTTTATTTTATTAAAAATTTTAAATTTACTCATGTAAACCTCCTAATTGCAGCATAATAAACTAAATTATCGTGTTCCGAAATTGCTTATTTCGGAACACGATATATACTTTATTGTGTTAAGCAAATAATATATCTTCCACCCTCTGCTGTGATAGAGTTGTATACTTCAGTAAGACTAACTTGAAATGTACCAACGTAATTAGAATTATTATTACAATCTCTCAGTACTACTATATCTGTTGAAATATTTATCGAACTTACGGCAATATAATGTCCATAACTATTTCCATTATAATATGAGAAATATTCAGTTTTAGCATGTAATATAGGTGGTGTGTCAAACTGTAAACTTGTTTTCATTTTTTCTTTTAACTGTGCTTTTGTTGTTGTACTAGTTTTTACAGGATAATAAGAATAAAAATTACCAGAAGCATATAAATTAATTCCACCTGTCAAATTTCCAACTATTGTTCCAGAAGATGATGTTGTACCCATTGCAACTTCTAAGGTATTAATTTTTGCAGCATTTGTACTTCCAGCAACATTGCTTTCATCTCCAAGAGTATACAAAACCTGTAATGCTGATGTAGGTCAACAATTGTAAATTTTTGTTTGTATTATTAATGGAACATCTACATAATATAAGCTTCCTGATACTGACATAAGTCCTTCTTTTGATAGCAAACCTGTTCTTACTTGATATGCCATTTTTGCTTTAATTAATATTAGCTCTTCAGCAGACATATTCATTACCTGAGCTTCATTTTCAAATTCCTCAGTATTTATATATAACTCAGTATATTCTTTTATAATATTCTCTAAAATTATATTACTACCGTTTGATATTGTGTTTGCAAACACATTTGAAGATAGTAGCATCATTATACATAAAACTAAAATAACCGTTTTTTTCATTTTCTTAATTCCTCCTAATTTTTGAAATTATAATAATTAATACGATGCTTGCACTGAAGTGCTTACTGTTTCTGTTACTCCATCTACTGTTACTTTTGCT